>NPID01000058.1_pt1 | contig 207826 bp, 206 predicted proteins | sample 8637491 | NCBI WGS metagenome assembly NPID01 (sample SAMN07420843, study PRJNA396082) | bioreactor metagenome | isolation source: sample BA6 brine-fed electro-methanogenic bioreactor BA | place: Japan: Kochi | collected 2016-06-14 | reverse complement strand
CTTCCCGGCGATCGACTGGCTCACGAGCTACTCGCTCTACCTCGACAAGGTGCCGCCCTGGTGGAGCGAGCATGTGAGCCCGGAGTTCCGCGCTCGGCGCGACCGGTGCATGGCGATCCTGCAGCGTGAGAACGAACTCGCCGAGATCGTCCGGCTCGTCGGCCTGGAAGCGCTCTCGGCCGAGGAGCAGATCCTCATGGAGACCGCCAAGTCCATCCGCGAGGACTTCCTGCAGCAGAACGCGTTCCGCGACGACGACCAGTTCTCCTCGTACCGCGAGCAGGACCTGCTCTTGGAGACCATCCTGCTCTTCCACGAGAAGGCTATCGAGGCGCACACGAAGGGCGCTTCGCTGCGCGACCTCTTCGCCGCGCCGGTCCGCGAACGCATAGCGCGCGCGAAGTACCTGACCGAGGAGCGCCTGGCCGAGTTCGAGGAGATCCGGAGCGACATCGAGACGCAGCTCGTGGGTGACGGCTTCGACGACGACGAGACGCTCGTCTACGCGGGAGGTGAGCGCTAGTGCGCGAGTACATGACCACCCGCGACATCGTCGGGCCCCTGCTGCTCGTCGAGAGCGTCGTGGACGTGACCTACGGGGAGCTCGTGGAGCTCGAGTTCCCTGACGGGACGCACTCGCTCGGCAACGTGCTCGAGGTCAACCAGGATGTCGCGCTCGTCCAGGCGTTCGAGGGCACCCGCGGCTCCAATCCCGCGCACACCAAGGTGCGCTTCCTCGGCCGCTCGCTCGAGCTCGGCGTCTCTCGCGACATGCTCGGTCGCGTGTTCGATGGTCTCGGCAGGCCGCGCGACGACGGTCCGGAGATCATCCCAGAGGTCAGGCGGTCCATCTACGGGCAGCCCATCAACCCCACGGCGCGCGACTTCCCCGACGACTTCATCCAGACGGGCGTCTCGGCCATCGACGGGCTGAACCCCCTCGTGCGCGGACAGAAGCTGCCGATCTTCTCGGGCAGCGGTCTGCCGCACAACGATCTCGCGGCGCAGGTCGCGCGGCAGAGCGCCGTGCTCCAGCGCTCGGATGACCCCACGAAGGCCGGCGCGCCGCTCGAGGGTGAGTTCGCGGTCGTGTTCGCGGCGATGGGCATCACCTTCGAGGACGCCGACTTCTTCATCGACGAGTTCCGCAATACCTCGGCCATCGAGCGCGCGGTGCTCTTCCTGAACCTCGCGGACGATCCCGCCGTCGAGCGCATCGCGACCCCGCGCATGGCGCTCACCGCCGCCGAGTACCTCGCGTACGACTGCGACATGCACGTGCTCGTCATCCTGACGGACATGACGTACTACTGCGAGGCGCTGCGGGAGGTGTCCGCCGCGCGCAAGGAGGTCCCCGGACGCCGCGGGTACCCCGGCTACCTCTACACCGACCTCGCCTCGATCTACGAGCGCGCGGGCCGTGTGAAGGGCCGGAAGGGCTCCATCACGCAGGTGCCCATCCTGTCGATGCCCGACGACGACAAGACGCACCCGATCCCGGACCTCACCGGCTACATCACCGAGGGGCAGATCGTGCTCGACCGCAACCTGCACCGGCGCGGCGTCTACCCGCCGGTCGCGGTCTTGCCGAGCCTGTCTCGTCTCAAGCAGAAGGGCATCGGTCCCGGCAAGACGCGCGAGGACCACGCCGACCTCTCCAACCAGCTCTTCGGCGCGTACGCGCGCGGGCTGCAGGCCAAGGAGCTCGCCGTCATCCTCGGCGAGGCGGCGCTCTCCGACGCCGACAAGGCGTTCGTCGCGTTCGCCGACGCCTTCGAGGACCGCTTCATCGCGCAGGGCGCGCATGAGGACCGGTCCGTCGAGGAGACGCTCTCGATCGGCTGGGAGCTCGTCACGCTGCTGCCGAGGAGCGAGGTCAAGCGCATCAAAGACGAGTACGTGGCGCGCTACATGACCGCCGAGGAGGGCGCGACCGCGTGACCCCCACCGTCCTGTGGATACTCGTGTTCGTCGCGCTCGCGAGCCTCGTCGTGGTTCAGGTCGCGAGCGCCCGCGCCGCGCGCAAGCTCGGGGGAGCGTCGGCCAACGCGGTCCTGGCGCTCCGGGCTCTGAACGCCGTGCTCGTCCTCGGGCTTGTGGCGTGGCTGTTGTGGCGACGGTTCGGGGGTGCGTGACGTGGCCAAGATCCGCGTGAACCCCAACCGCATGGAGCTTCTGAAGCTGCGTCGCCGCGGCGACGTGGCCAAGCGCGGCCATAAGCTGCTGAAGGACAAGTTCGACGAGCTGCTCAAGGAATTCATCGCGCGCATCTCCGAGAACCGTCGCCTCCGTGCCGAGGTCGAAGCGCAGCTGCGCGATGCGTACGGGTACTTCGCCGTGGCGCGCGCCGAGGCGGGCCACGCCGCGATCGCGCAGGCGCTGCTCGCGAGCACGCCGGCCGATCTGCTCGATACCGCCGAGAAGAGCGTGATGAGCGTCCGCGTCCCGATCTTCGAGCAGCGCGAGCTCTCCGAGCCGGGCGGCTACTCCCTGGCTACCATGCCCGTGGTCCTGGACGAGGCGCTCGCCAAGCTGGCCGCGGTCGCGCCACGGATGCTCGAGCTGGCCGAGCGGGAGAAGGCGATCGAGCTGCTGGCAGCCGAGATCGAGCGCACGCGCCGTCGCGTGAACGCGCTGGAGCACGTCCTCATCCCGTCCATCGACGAGACCATCAAGGATATCCAGATGAAGCTCGACGAGGCCGAGCGGGGCAACCTGACGCGGTTGATGAAGGTGAAGGACATCATCGCCGCCCAGGAGGCGCGCGAGCGGGAGCGGTAGGGCAGCCGAGAGCCGCTTCCAGCTAAAGTCAGCGCTGCGCGAAGCCGATATTCCAGGTGTCAGGACCGACCAAGCTCAGTTCCTGATAGGGACCGGTTCGTACGGGTGGCGCCCCTCCAGTCGGCGAGCCGGTCACCGAATCGCAAGACCCCGGGGTGGGAAGAGCCCCGGGGTCTTGTCTGTGCGCAGCGCGTGCGCTTCGAGCCGCGCGGCACGCGTCTCGCTCGCCGCCAGGGGCGCCGCGCTCAGCCCGTCTGCCCGGTGAACGCCCACCGCTCCAGCAGCAGCGCCGGAACGAACGTGGCGCCGCCCTCCGCCGGCCCCACGAGCGACCGCTCCTTCGAGACGGCCAGCACGCCTGCGAGCGCGTCGAGCGCGCTCTGCGTGAAGCGCAGGTTCTTGAGCGGGCGCGCCAGCTTCCCGTTCTCGATGGTGAACGTGCCGTCGCGCGTCATGCCCGTGAGCACTACGCGCATCGGGTCTTCGACGTTCACGTAGTGGAACCGGGAGACGTAGACGCCGCGCTCGACCGAGGCGATCATCGACGCGGTGGGCGTGTCGCCGGGCGCCACCGCGACGTTGAGCGGCATCGGACCGTACGGGTTGGGCGCGGGCAGCGCGTGGCCGGTGTTCTCTCGGCCGAGCTTCGCGGCGTAGTAGGAGTCCGTCACGGGACCGCGGACGACGCCCGCATCGACGAGCGGCGTGACGCGCTTGGGCTGCCCCTCGAAGTCGAAGGTCAGGCCGAGCGCCTCGGCGGCGAGCGCATCGTCCGCGATCGAGAGCGACCCGGAGAAGAGCGGCTCGCCTTCGTGGTGCGACGTGAAGGCTGTTCCCTCCGCGAACGACTTCGCCCCGAAGCCGAGGTAGCCGAGGAAGTCCATGAGGTCGGCGACCGCTTCAGGCGCGAGCAGCACCGTGTACACGCCGGGGTCGAGGTCCCCGGCGTCACGCGTGCGCAGGGCGGTCTCGGCGGCGTGCTCGCCCAGTGTGCGCGGCTCCAGTTGCTCGGCGCTGATGCCGAGGAACGACGACCAGCCGGATCCGGCCCCCGGTCCGACGCCCATCGAGAGGACGGTCGCGCGCACGTCGGTGACGTCCATGCCCACATCCACGCCCGCCGAGTTCGCGATGGCGACGGCGTAGTCCGAGACGCCCACGGTGCCCGCGGCGACCAGCTCCCGTCGGGCCGAGGGAGCGATGATGCCGCGCACCGCCTCCGCGCGGGCCTCAGCGTCGAAGGCACGCGTCGCGGCGCTCGTGCGATCGGGGGTCGCGACGGCCTCGGGGCTGGGAAGGCCCGGGAAGCCCGGGTCTTCGGGCGCCAGACGCGCCGACGCTACGGCGCGCTCGCAGCATGCGGCGACGCCCGCGTCGTCGAGGCGGTTGGTCGAAGCCACCCCGATGCGCGTGCCGACGACGGCGCGCACCGAGAGCTGCGTGTCCGTCTCGGCGACGTTCTGGTGGATGCGGTTGTCCGCGAACCGCGTGAGCGCGGAGTCCGTGGCGGCGACGACCGCCTCGGCCTGGTCGGCCTGCGTCATCGAGACCGCGCTGCGCGCCAGGGCGCGGCACTCCTCGGCGGAAAGCCTCATCGTCCCACCCCCGCTTCGACATCACGGAATCGCGCCGGCGCGGTCCCGTGCGCGACGTGGGCGACCTGCATCGGCTCGCCCTTCCCGCAGTTGGGGACGCCCCAGACGCGCCAGTGCTCGGCCGAGCAGACCGCGTCGCAGCCACCCCAGAAGCGCGGTGTGATGCCGGTGTAGTTGGGGCTCTTCACCATCCGGCCGAGTTTCCCGTTCTTGATCTCCCAGCCGATCTCGCAGGCGAACTGGAAGTTCAGGCGGCGATCATCGATCGACCAGGAGTTGTTGGTCTCGACGTACAGCCCGTCCTCGGTGTCGGCGATGAGGTCGGCAAGCGACCACTCACCCGGTTCGAGGCTGACCGTGGTCATGCGCACGAGCGGGATCCGGTTCCAGCCGTCGGCTCGCATGCAGCCGTTGGATGTCCGGCCGATAGCCGCCGCCGATTCGCGCGAGCTCTGCAGCGAGGTGAGCACGCCTCGCGTTATGAGGTGATCGCGCTGCGCGGGCACACCCTCGTCGTCGTAGCCGAAGCTGCCGAGCGAGCCGGGGATGGTCGCGTCCGAGGTCACGGTGACATGCTCAGAGCCGTAGCGCAGCGTTCCGAGATCGTCTGCGGAGACGAACGACGTGCCCGCGAACGCGGCTTCGTCGCCGAGGATGCGGTCGAGCTCAGTGGGGTGCCCGATCGACTCGTGCACCTGGAGGGCGAGCTGGCTGCCATCGATGATGAGCGTCGTCGGCCCGGAGGGGCAGGGGGCCGCGGTGAGCAGCGCTGCGGCCTGCTCGGCCACGCGCGGCGCCTCTCCCGCGAGATCGAGCGCGAGGACCGCCTCCCATCCACCCTGGACGGCCTGGCCGCCGTGCGAGTTGGGATACGAGCGCGGCAAGACCTCGTCATCGCTCACGGCGTACGCGGTCATGCCGGCGCCGGACTCGGTGTAGCGCTGCTCGATGAGGCTCCCGATGCTCGACGCGAACACCTTCTCCACGACGAGGAAGTCGAGCGCGACCTTCGACACGGCCACACCGCGCTGGGCGCGGAGCGCCTCATCGGCGGCGAGCATGAGGCCGAGCTTGTCTTCGACGCTCACGGCGAACGGGTCGATCTCGCACGGACCGGTCCACGCGTCCCGGTACGCGTCCACGGGCGCGAGGCGCACCGGGTCGCGGCGCGTCGTCGCGGACGCCCGCGCGATGCGCACCGCCCTTCGTGCCGTCTCGGCCACCGACGCGGCGTCCAGGTCTGAGCTCGCTGCGAAGCCCCATGCGCCGTCGACGATCGCCCGCACGCCGATGCCGAGCGACTCTCCGCTCTCCACGGCCTCCACGCGACCCGTCCGCACGGACAGCTCCTCCCGGCGGGACGATACCACCCGGGCGTCGGCATACTCCGCTCCGGCCGCCACGGCGGCGTCCACGGCGTTGCTCACGATGTCTCTCACCACGGTCCTCCCTCGGGGTGCAGCGGTGCGATCGGTCGCCACGGCGACCGGCATTCGACGATACCAGACGATACCCGAACCTGCAGGTCCGAGGCGCGGGCGAACGGAGAGGAGCCGCGCTAGGGTGCGGCGGGCGGTGTGACGACGCCGCGCACGGGCTGCATCCGGACCCGCCAGTCGTAGCGGCGCGCGCCGGCGTAGTCCGAGCGCTCCGCGAGCACCGAGAGCTTCACGAAGTCGCCCGTGCGGGGCGCGTGGATGAAGTAGCCGCCTCCCACGTACATGCCGACGTGGTAGACGGGTGAGCCGAAGAAGACGACATCGCCCGGCTGCAGGGCCGACGGGGCGACCCGCTCGCCGAGCTGGAACTGAGCGCCCGAGTAGTGAGGCAGGCTGACGCCGTGCTGCGCGAAGACGTACATCACGAGCCCTGAACAGTCGAAGCCGGCGGGCGAGGCGCCTGCCCACAGGTAGGGCACGCCGTGGTAGGCGAGCGCGGTCTCGACGGGGGAGCCCGGCTCGACGGCGATGCCGGCGGCGTTGGCGCCCGAGAGGATGTCGCGCAGCAGCGCGGCCTCGGCCTGCTGTCGGCGGTCGGCCTCCTCGTCCAGCAACGCCAACAGGTCCGCCTCGGCCTGCGCCAGCAGTTCCTGGCGCTCCTGGATGCGCAGCATGACCTCGATACGCCGCGCCTCGAGCGTGAACTCGAGCGACTCGGCCTGCTGTTCGGCGGCCTCGAGCTCGACCGCCTTCTCGGCGATCCGGTCGCGCTGCGCGCGGAGTTTCGCGGCGATCTCCGCGTCGGTCTCGCCGAGCTGGTTCAGGAAGCGGATGCGGCTCACGAGGTCGGTCACTGACTTGGCGCCGAGCAAGAGCTCCATGGTGTCGAGCTCGCCGGCACGATAGATCTCCGTCGCGCGGTCCGAGAGCAGGTCGTGCTGCGCCGAGTAGGCGCTTGTGGCGCTGTCGAGGGCGAGCTGCGTGGTGGTGAGCTCCAGACGCGTGCTCTCGAGCTCGATGATGGAGGCGTTGTATGACTCGGTGGCGATGGCGAGCTCGCGGTCGAGCTCGGCCAGCTGCGCCTTGAGCGTATCGAGCGCCGCCTGGCGCTCGGCCAGCTCGGCCCTGAACGCCTCGGTCTCGGCGTCCGGAGCGACCGCGACCGGGTCGCCTGGCGCGGGATCGGCGGGCGCGGGGACAGGCGTCCCGGTGGGCGCAGCCGTTGCCGTGCCCCCGGCGAGCGTGGCGATCGCGACCGCCACGATAGCGATGCGCATCCAGAGCCTGTGCCGAGCCATGTGCGTATCCGTTCCACGCACCCGTCTCGCCGGAAGGCCGCACGGGCGGCCGAGGCGGGTTAACTCACGTTAAGACTATCACGGTGTACGTACCCGCGGCAGGAGTGCTGTGCGCAAGCTTCGCGCATGCCGCTGAACCGCATCTTGCGAATCCCTTGCCGAGTTCGCACCCGAGTCGCTCACGTCGCCTATCTGGCGGTCGGGAGCGATGCTCAGCCGACCTACGGCCAGTACGTTGCGCCGCTCAAGGTGCTCGGGTGGGTGTTGTCGCAGCCTGCCGAGCAATCGCCGCCGCCGCCCTTGCTCCAGTTGTTCGGCGTGTAGTCCTTGTTCGCGCGGATCTTCGTGATGCCGCCGGAGATGGTGGCGTACGGGCCGTCTGTCGTGTAGCCGAGCATGCGGGGCCGCTTCCAGCCGTGCGGGACCTTGATGTGGCAGAAGCGACAGTAGCCGCCCTCGTTGCCGCGAGTGTCATGCTCCGCATGCACGACGTTGCTGTTCGCCAGGTTCGTATGGCACTTGCCGCAGATCACGCCGCTGTAGTTCGTGAGGGACGTCGTGCTCGTCCAGTTGGAGTAGTCGGGGTCGAGCAGCCAGTCCACGCTCGAGCCATGCGGTCCCCGGGCCATGGTCGTGGGGTCCGGCGTCCCGGTGTCGCGGTAGCCGTCGTGGCAGTCCGTACACGTCATCTTGGCGTTCACGCCGCCGTTGTTGACCCACTCGGTCTTCAGGAAGCTCGATGCCGACGGCAGGCTCCACGTCCGGTTCTGCGTCGTGCCCGATGAGTCGGTGAACGAGAACGCCGTCTTCATCCCGACGCTCTGGCCGAGCACGTTGTGGTAGCTGAAGTTGCTCGGGTTGAACTCGGTGGCGATGTCGGTCTGCCCCGTGGGGATCGTGCCGACGTTGCTGCTGTGGCACTTGAAGCACAGGTACGCCTCGAAGCTCGTCGACGCGCCCGTGAGACGCTCGGCCGAGAAGCTCGAGATGCCGCCCCAGTTGCTCGTCGCGTACGTCGGCTTGGCGCCGTACGCGCCCCAGATGGCAGGACCCGACACGCTGCTGTACAGCGTGTGCGTCGCCGAACCGCCGGAGCGAGCGGCGACGTGCGGGTCGTGGCAGTCGGTGCACTCGGCATGCCTCGTGGCCGCGTCTCCCGCCTGAGCGGAGGCCGCCTCGGTGTCACGGTGCTGTCCGGTGTAATCATCCGGGTCGTGCGCGTTGGCCAGCTTGGCCTTGGTGTAGACGTTCTTCGCGCCGTTCGCGCGCGGATAGCTGGCCGAGCCGTCACCGTGGCACTTGTAGCAGAGGTTCTGCTCGCCCGCCGCGGCGACCGTGTTCGCCCGGACACCGGCGATGGAGTTGCCGTTGGCCCACGTGACGCCGCTCGGCAGCGTCCATGCGGTCAGGCGCAGGTTGTCCGAGGCGTGCGGGTCGTGACACGTCTCACAGAGCGCTCGTCCGTCCGCGGCAGCGGCGGCCATGTGCCCTGAGCTCGCGAACGAGAAGCCGGACTCGGCCTTGTTCCAGCCCGGGAAGTAGGGCTCGGTGCGTGCCGAGAACACCGGCTGATACGGCACCAGCGTGCTCGTCGTGATCGTCGCAGACGGCACGGTCCCGTCGTGACAGCGCATGCAGAAGTCCGCAGTTGTCGAGCCATATACGGTGGTCGCAGGCGCGGGATTCTTCGTGTTGTCCGGGTCGCTCACGCGATCCATGTCCCACGCGCCGCTCGACTTCTCGGCTTTCACCGAGTGCACGTTGTGACAGTTCACGCAGGTCAGCGAACCGCTCAACACGACGATGCGGTCGTAGACGCTCGTTACTGTCCAATCGTGCAATGCTGAGGAGACGGAGACGTCTGACGTGGCGAAGTCCCCGCGAAGCCGCAGCCTCGTGTACGAATCGGTGCTGTATGCAGTGAGGTCGATGGGACCCGTGTCTTGCGCGGTGACGAGATTCTGCCAGCCGGTACCGTCCCAGCCTTGCACAGTGACGGTGAGCGACGTGTTCGCGGGCTGACTCTCTGTCCAGGATGCCGTGCCCCAGGTGTACGCGTCGTCGTATGGAGCGATCTCGACCGAGGTGGCTGTGCCTGAGGACACGTAGTCTCCGTAAGCTGCCGGCTCGTCATGGATGCCGATCGCGATGGATGAGCCGATGGGCCACGTGCTCCCCCAGGGCGGATTCGGAAGCGACTCCCAGGAATCCCAGGTGCCGTTGACGGGGTCGGTCGGGATTCGGATCCTGGAGAATCCCGTGTTGCCACCGCCGCGGATGGCATACAGGTAGTCGCCCCCGTCCCACTCAAGGTCGCAGCCGTCCGCCAATGCCGCATTGAACGGTCCGCCGTTGTTGAGCTCACGCACGACCGGTGTTCCGCCGATCGTGTGGATGAGCATGCTGTCGTTGTTCCCGGCTGTATCCTGGCTGATGACGAAGAGGTACTCGGTGCCGCCGCTCGTGAAGTACGTCATACGGCTGTAGACACCATTGGCGCTCCGGATGACGACCGGCCCCTGCGAGAAGTCGACGCTGCTGGTGGAGTTGCCCGGACTTGTCCGCCAGTACAGGCGCTCGTCTCCGCTCGAGTCGTCGCTCCAGATGATGAAGAGACGATCGGCGATCGGCGCGTACGCCATCGCTGCACCGATTCCGAGGGTGCGGTTGCTTCCGGCCGTGCGGAAGTCGAATCTCCCGGTGCTCGTCCCGCTGTGGTCCCACCACATCACCCGTGAGTTGCTATCACCCCTTAGGTAGTACACAAGCCCGTCTCGAGCGTTGACTGCAGAGTCGCCACCGGTCCGCACGCTGTCCGGCAGATTCGTTACCGTGCTCCACGTGTTCGTCGACGGGTCGTAGCATCCCTGATTGTTGCTGCCGTCGCCGCGGGTCATATAGAACTTGCCGTTGACGACGAAAGCGCTCGATCCACTGCGGGGGTTCCAGCCGAATGAATTGCCGGCCGGGTTATACAGGTCGTTCCACGCTGCCGTTCGTGGCGTGTACTCATCGAAGCTCGAGCTGTCGCCTCTTTGACCGAACAGGATCGGCTCTGCCGCGGGATCGTTCACCGGACGATGGAGCGTGATCTCGCCGTTGTCCACCTCGGTGACCATCGTGTTGGAGAGCGTGTTCGTCTCAAACTCCACCTTCGTGGTCTGCGCGAACGTCTGGTGGTGCGTCGGGGTTGGGGTCCCTGTCGTGAGCGTGTACGGGTGCTTTGATGTCTTGCTCACGAACTGCGCACGCACGTCTCTGCCGTTCCACGAGAACGGGGGCGTCGTGTTGGCCGCGACGTACTTGGACTCCGACGTCAGCCCTGAGTGGCATTCGAAGCACAGGTTGGCCCCCGCCCACTGCGAGGCGTCGCTGGTGCGGCTTTTCCGGTAGTCGATCAGCTTGTCCGCGGCAGCGGCATGGTTGTCGTGGCAGGCGAGGCACTGCACCTGCGGGAACGACGTGTCGGCATCGTTGCTCTTCAGGAAGTCGGTGCCGTGCGCGGCCGTCGCGTACCCGGCGCTGTTGTGGTCGCCGCCGGTGGCGCCGTACGCCGCGGGGCCGCCGCCGAGCGCCATCTGGGCGCTGTCGGCGCCATGGCACGCCAGGCAGAACGCGGTGTTCTCGGCGGTATCGCTGTTGACGCCGAAGTACGCGTAGGCTGGTGTCGCCGCTGTCTGCGCCCGCAGCATCTTGCGGTAGCTCTGCGACGCCTGGTAGACGCCCGCGGCGTCATAGAAGTACGGCGAACGGTGTGGCGTGTGGCACGCGGCGCACTCGCTGTCGTTGTCGGTCATCCACTGGTTGCGGTGCTGGGAGCCTGCGGTCTGACCGTCGTAGTCGAAGAAGTAGCGCTGTGTGTGCAGGCTGCTCTTCGCGCCGACCGCCGAGGAGGCCGAGGTCCCGCCGTGGCACATGTAGCAGAGTTCCTCGGTGTGATAGTCGATCTGGTACGCCCCGTGGACCGAGTGGCACCGCAGGCACGTTACGGTGTACGCGCTTTCGCTGCTCGGACGGTATCCGTGGAGGTTCGCCTGCATGTTCTTTGAGGGCGCCGAGTAGTTCACCGGGACCTGGTCATCGCGCGCGACCACGGCGTAGAACCATACGTAGGACTGCGCGACCTCGGCGGCGCTCGCATTGATCTCGATCGTCGTGCCGGCGTAGTTAGTGACGACCGGGGTGAGCGAGCGCGAAGTGATGGTGGCGGCCGTGACGGGGATGACGTCACGGTAGACGTCGTAGCCCACGGCGTGTCCGGACGCGTCGCGGGAGGGCTCCCAGCGCAACGACACCTTAGCCACGCCGCTCACCCACGTGTCCTTGATGACCGGCTGGGTCGGTGCGGCAGCGAACGCCGGGGCCGCCGAGAGCAGCACGGTCAGCCCGAGCATGATCGCCACGACCCAGTGGATGGACCGTGGATTGCTCTGCCCGTTCATCTCACACCCCCGAAGCGCATGTGCTACTCCGTCAATTCGATGGTTTGCACGAATGTCATTCCTTCAGCGCTCGCCTGTATACCGGAAATGTACCATGTCCGGTGAACGAATCTGAGTGGGATCGCGATGGTGTGCCCAGAGCGCAGACCGCCGTCTTCCCACTCGACGTTCCCATACGCCATGTACACGGTCGCGCGTCCGATCGCGAAGACGTTCACCGAAGATGCGGCCTCGCCGGTGTCGATGCGCGGGTATCGCGCGATCAAGCTCTCCGCATAGCCCGCCGGCAGCGACTCATCGGGCGCGAGCGCGGCATCGAGTGCGGCAACGTTGCCGGTCTCAAGCGCGTCCAGGACGGTCTCCACGACCGCTCTGATCTCGTCCGACCCGTCGGTAACGATCCCTGCCGTCTCGTCTACATAGTCGCGGAACGCCGGATCGTTCGAATCGAGCGGTTCGGTCGCGCTCTCGGTCCCCGCGTTGGCATCAGCGAGCTTGAATATGATGTCGGGCGGGGAGGGCTCATCGACGATCTCTGGCATATTGGCCGGCACATCCGTGGGGGTCGCTGACTCCAGGTCACCGTTCGCCGCGCGCTCGGCCTCACCCGGAGTGCGGTCGCCGGTGATCGTGAAGAGCACGACGATGAGCGCCACGGTGAGCACCGCGGCTCCGACGGAGAGCGCTATCTTCGTTGGAGGTGCCATAAGACGCCCATCTCGGTAGTCCTTCACAACGATTATCGGCTGTTTCATGAGCGAGTATTAGCGTGCGCACGGCAGAATGCTCGGCGACTTGCATCACGGCAGGAGCAGAGGTATTGTGTATGTTCGCGCCACGGTTCGGTACATTGCGGGGTGGAGCAGTCTGGTAGCTCGTCGGGCTCATAACCCGAAGGTCGTAGGTTCGAATCCTACCCCCGCTACCAAAGACACGAGCAGGTCGGAGACGCACACGTCTCCGACCTGCTGCATTCCAGCGGCAAGCTGCCGGATGCGCGGCGTGGTCGTCTCGGCTACAGGATCACGTCGAGCGAATCGCTCGTGTCACGCAGGATCGCGTACGCCTTCTCGTCGTCCTCGGTCTGGTAGATGATCGGTGCGCTCGTCTTGGTCGTCGAGCCGTAGACGTGGTTGATGTAGATGCCGTTCTCGGCCAGACGGCGCGCAGCGAGATCGATCGCGCCGGGCCGGTTGGGGAGCTCGACGGCCACCGCGCTGCGCGTGGTGACCTCGGGCGCCAGCGTCATCAGCGCGCTCGCGGCGGTGTCGGCCTGCGTCGTGGCGATCTGGAACGATGCGGTGTCGCCCTCGGTCCAGGCGACCATCGCCATGATGTTCACGCCCGCCCCGAGCAGCGCGGACGTCACCTTCGCCAGCAATCCCGTCTCATCAGGCAGCTTGACGCTGACCTCGGTGATCAGTTGGACGTTCATCCAGTCCTCCTCTCATGCCGCCCCGCGTGGGGTGCGACGACGTGACGTCATGACGGTACTGATGTGTACGTACCCGCCTCGCCCGCGAGAGTGCCGCCGGACGCGACCGCCGAGAAGCACCTACTTCTCTGATCGCGGTCACCGCTCGGGCCGCCGCTCCAGCGAAGCCAGCACCGCGCCGATGAAGGCCGCCGCACCCGCGGCGAGCAGTGCGGCGCTGACGGCGTCGAAGAAGGCTGGGGACGGCCCCGGCTCGCGTCCGGCGAGCATGCTCGTGAAGACCGCGCCCGCGAGCCCGATGCCGAGCACCATGCCGACGTTGCGCGCCTCGGCGAGCACGCCTGCGGCGATCCCCTGGCGATCGCGCGGCGCGGCGCCCATGAGCGCGCTGTTGTTGGGCGAGGTGAACAGCCCGGTCCCGAGTCCCGCGCACGCCAGCGCGATGATGACGGCCGCGATCGGCGCCTCGCTGTCGAGAAGCGACAGGGCGACGATCGCGGCTGAGAAGACCGCGAGCCCCGTCATGGCGGGGATACGCGGTCCGATGCGGTCCGAGAGCGTGCCGGAGAGCGGGGCCACCAACGCCATGACGATCGATTGCGCCATCAGGACGAGCCCGGCGGTGCCGGGGGCGAGCCCGCGACCCTGGATGAGGTAGAACGGCATGAGGAAGACGAGACTGTAGACGGCGATGTAGTTCAGCAGCGCCGCGGCGGTCGCCGCGCTGAACGTGCGGGCCGAGAAGAGGCGCAGATCGAGCATCGGGTGGGTGCTCCGTCGTTCGAGGCGTACGAACGCCGTGAAGAGCAGAAGCGACGTGGCCGACAGCGCGAGGATCGGCGCGGAGGTCCAGCCCCACGCGTGTCCCTGGTTGAGCGCCACCATGAGCGCGACGAGGCCCGAGGCGAAGACCACGGCGCCGCGCAGATCGAACGGCTCTCCGCTGCGCCCGCCGGCGCGCTTCGGCACGAAACGCCTCGCCAACAGCGCCGCCGCCAATCCCACGGGCACGTTGATGTAGAAGATCGCGCGCCACGTCACCGCGTCCACCAGCAGCCCGCCCAGCGGGGGACCCAGCGTGAGGCCGAGGTACGTCATGGTCGCCTGGAGTCCAAGAGCGCGGCCGCGTTCCTCGGCGGGGAACGTGGTGGTGAGGATCGCCGGCGCGCTGGCGTAGAGCATCGCCGCGCCGAGAGCCTGGAGCGCCCTGGCCGCCACGAGCCAGCCGACGCCGGGAGACAGGCCCGCGAGCACGGATCCTGAGATGAAGACGCCGAAGCCGAGAAGGTAGGTGAGACGCAAGCCCCTGACGTCGGCGATCCGGCCGAAGCCGAGCAGCGTCGCGCTCACCACGAGGAGGTAGACGGTCACGACCCACTCGACGGTCGCGACCGAGGTGCCGAGCTCCTCGCGGATGACCGGCAGCGCCACGTTCACGATGCTGCCGTCCAGCGCGGACATGAACGTGCCGACGCCCACGGTGGCAAGCACCCACCAGCGGGTCCGGTCCGCCGGCCGTGCGCTTTCGGTGGACGTGAGCCGGGTCCCGGTCACGCTAGGAGCCGGAGAGCGGGAGGTCCCAGATGCGCCAGGTCTTGTACCGCTTGGCGCCCATGAACTCGGCGGCGCGGATGACGAGGTCGTTCGTCTCGAGCAGCAGCGAGATGTCGCAGGTCTGGTATTCCTTGGACTGCGCGTAGCGTTGGATCTCTTCGAACAGCAGCGCGTCAGCGCCCATACGGCGGTAGCCGGGCACAATCCCGAAGAAGATCAGCCGGACCCGCGGGATATGGCGGCGGTGCGAGAACAGGCGGCTCAACCGGACGTAGTCCGAGTCGCCGAACCACTTCCAGCGGGGTCGCAGCCAGTAGTTCGGGTCGGGGAAGCAGCCGAGCACGGCTATCGGCTGGTCCCCGAGGTACGCGAACCGGATGAGCCCCGGATCGACGATCGGCTTGAGCATATCGACCAGCACGTCGGCTTCCCACTCCTGGATCGGTAGGAAGCCCCAGTTCTGTGCCCATGCCTGGTTGTAGATGTCGACGATCAACCGTACTTCGCTCTCGAGGTCCTCGATCCGGACGGGGCGCGTGGTGAGCTGACCGCGCCGGCGGACCCCCTCGGCCACACGCGTGAGCCGCGCGCTCGGCGGCGTCGAGACGTCGAGCAGGTACGCGTGGTAGTCCATCGACTTCTCGAAACCGTAGCGCTCGATGTACTCCGCGTAGTACGGCGGGTTGTACGTGTGCTCCACGTACACGTCCTGGTCGAACCCGTCGATCAGGCACGCCTGACGCTCGTGGGTGACATTCGAGTACTCGCCGGGCCCTCGGAGGACGTCGGCTCCCTTCTCGGTGGCCCAGGCCTTGACGGCGTCGAGCAGCGCGGCTGCCGCCTCGTAGTCCTCCTCGACCTCGAAGAAGCCGAAGAAGGCGTAGTTGCCGCCGTAGTACTCGTTGAAGCGGTGGTTGATCGCGCCCGATACGCGCCCCACGACACGCTCGCCGCGGTACGCCAGGAAGTGCGTGACCTCCGCGGTCCGGTGGTAGGGGTGGTCCGGCTGCAGCAGCCCTTTGATGCCGAGGAGCCGGTTGCCGAGAAGATCCGCCTCGAGCGGCGGTACCCAGTGCGGGTCGCCGCGATAGAGGTCCCACGGGAAGCGCACGAACGCTTCGACCCGTGCGTCGCCAAGCGGGACCTCGTCGATGCGGACGGACGGTACCGGAACCACGCTTGCTCGAGCTGCCTCGCTCATGGGATCCTCCGTGTCTCCAGGGGTCATACGAGCGTACCAGAGCGCGCTACGGGAGACGAGGTGCTGGTACACTCGTCAGGATGTCTGCGGGAGGTGCGGGTGGGTCTCGAGCAATTGAGTCACACACGATTGGGAATCAGCCTGGCGCTCGGCGTCGGGCGTCTCATGCCGCCCGCCATCGGCCTCCGCATCGCGAGCGGGGTGGCGGGCCGCATGGCGCGTGATCCCGAGGCCGAGGCGGTTCGCGCGTTCCGCGATAACCAGTGGGTCGTCTCAGGCCGCACACTGTCCGCCGAGGAACTCGACGATGTGGTGCGTGAAGTGTTCGCCATGAGCGGGCGTTTCTTCTACGACCTGTACCACGCGCTCGGTTCGTCGCGGTCGATCATGCGCCACATCCATGTGGACGACGCCTTCACGAGCTTCGTCGAACGGGCCGAGCGCGAGACGTTCGTGTACGCGGGGCTGCACACCGGCAACTTCGACCTCATGGGCCTTGCGCTCGCCTCCGCGGGCTGGAACGACGTCCAGGTCATCTCCGTTCCCGACCCGACCGGCGGGAACCGCCTGCAGAACGCTCTCAGGTCGAGCGGCGGCTTCGAGGTGACGCCGGCCTCGCTGCACTCCATCAAGCGGGCCACCCAGAACCTCGCCGCCGGCCGGTCGGTGCTGACGGGCATCGACCGTCCGCTTGCCGAGTCGCGGGAGCGGGTGACGTTCTTCGGCGAGGCGGCCACGCTCCCGGTGGTGCACGTGCGGCTGGCGATGCGGGCGTCGGTGCCGGTGGTCGTGCTGTGCTCGGTGCTCCACGATGACGGGAAGTATCATCTGCATGTGAGCGAGCCCATCGAGATGGAGGCCGGCAAGGGTCACGAGGTCGTGCGGCGCAACGCCGAGCGGTGCCTTGCGTCGGCCGAGGAGTTCGTCAGGCTGGCTCCGACGCAGTGGGTGATGCCCCATCGCGTGTGGCCGGACGTGACCGCGCCGTAGCGCGCGCCCTTCAGAAGGGATCCGATGCATGGAAGACATCAAGAAGCACAAGCGTGAGCATGACATGCTGCTCGGACCGCTCGAGCGGCCTGCGCTTGCGTGGCTCGCGCCGCGCCAGCCCGCCTGGGTGACGCCGGATGTCCTGACCGGCATCGGCGTCGTCGGCAGCGTGATGATCTTCGCCGGCTACGCCCTCACCTCCCAGAGCGCCTGGTGGCTCTGGTTCGTCAACCTCGGCTTCGTCGTGAACTGGTTCGGTGACAGCCTCGATGGCACGCTTGCCCGCTTCCGCAAGATCGAGCGGCCCAAGTTCGGCTTCTACATCGATCACACGGTCGACGCGGTGAGCGAGTACCTGACCATCATCGGCATCGGCCTCTCGCCGTTCTTGAGGCTCGATGTGGCGGCGTTCGCACTCATCGGCTACCTGCTGATGTCGGTGCATGTCTACGTGCGCACGTGCGTGGACGGTGTCTTCAAGATCAGCTACTCCAAGGTGGGGCCGACCGAGATGCGGGCGATCATCATCGTCGTCAACGTGGCCATCTTCTTCCTGCAAGACTTCTTCGCGCGCGATCTTCTCTGGGGGCTCAAGCCGTTCGATCTCATCGGCATCGTGCTGGCGGCCGTCATGACCGTGGCGTTCCTGGTCGCCTCGACGCGGGAAGGAGCGCGGCTCATCCGCGCAGGAGAGTGAGGCGAGGGCCGTGTGGCCCTTCAACGACAAGCCCCGCCGCCTTGGGCTCGCGCTCGGCGGCGGGAGCGCCAGGGGAATCGCCCACATCGGCGTGCTGAAAGTGCTGTCCGCCGAGAAGATCCGCCCCTCGGCCATCGCGGGCACCAGCATGGGCGCTATCGTCGGCGCGTTCGCTGCGGCGGGCTACTCGGCCGAAGAGATGGAGTCGCTCGCCCGCGACATGGAGGTCAGGGACATAGTCTCCTTCGGCGACCTCGCCCTCTCCCGCACGGCGATCCTCAACGGCGAGAAGGTCGAGCAGTGGCTGGCGGAGCACCTGCCCGAGACGTTCGAGGAGCTCGAGATCCCGTTCGCCTGCGTGTCCGTCGACCTCAGCACGGGTACGCGCGTGGTGCATCGCAGCGGCGATCTGCGCATGGCGGTCCGTGCCAGCATCTCCATCCCCGTCGTCTTCATGCCGGTGTCGCGCGGCAGCGAGGTCCTCGTCGACGGCGGGCTGCTTGAGCCGGTGCCGGTTCCCACGCTGCGCGAGCTGCAGGCCTCCGACGTCAGGGTCGCGGTCACCGTCGGCGGCCTCGGCGCTCTGCGACCGGGCTACGGCCTGCCCGAGGAGGGCGCGCAGCGCGAAGGGATCGGGGCGCTCTTCGCGTCGCTGCACGAGAAGGACGGCGAGCGCACTCCCAAGGTGCCGGGGCGCGTGCAGATCGCGAACGCGTCCGTGGAGCTGATGCAACGCGAGATCGCGGGGAGCGCGCTCAAGCACGCGAGCATCGTCATCGCGCCGGCGGTCGAAGCGTACCAGGGCTGGGAGTTCCCCGAGGCCGAGACGCTCATCTCGCTCGGCGAGGAAGCGGCGCGCAAGGCGCTGCCGGAACTGCGACGCCGGCTGCGGTTGCCGGACTGAGTGCACGGCACGCCGCTTGCACGCTCCTGGTACCATGACACCCGCATGTCCGTCGCTCGAAGGAGGACTCGTGAGCTCGCTCTCGCAACGAACGCGCAGGATGCTCTGGGCCGTGATCGCGGTCTCGACCGTCGCTGCGGCCGTCCTCGTCTTCACGACGCCGCCGGACGTGAAGCTCGGCGCGATGCTGCGCCTCGTGCTCTTCCATGGCGCCTCCACCTGGGTGAACCTGGGGACGTTCACGCTCGCCGGAGTGCTCGGTTTCGGTACGCTCCTCGGCGTCACGCGGCTGGTGCCGTACGGCGAGGCCTTCCGATGGATATCCCTGCCGCTCTGGGGAGTGAACACCGTCCTCGGCCTGGTGTCGATGCAGCTCATCTGGGGCGGGATCCTCTGGGACGAGCCGCGCCTGGCAATGACGTTCTACGTCCTGGCGGCGTCGGTGATCGTCGTCGCGGTGCAGCTCATCTTCGGTCTGCCGAAGCTCTCGGCGCTCTTCGACGCGCTGCTCGCGGCGGGTCTCTGGACGGCGGTGCTCGTGCTGCCGAACCTCTTCCATCCGGACAGCCCGGTCTTCAACTCGGACAACCTGCGGATCGTGGGATCGTTCCTCGGCCAGGTGGCGGTGGTGGGCGTGATCGCCGGGTGCGCCGCGGTGCTGATCGCGCGCCGGCACCGTCGTGACGACGACACCGGGGCCGGTGTGCGCGAACCCGCGCCTGAGCCGGCGCCGGTGGGCGCTGCGGAGGCAGAAGGCTCTAGCCGATGACGCCGAGCTCCCGCCCGATGCGGCCGAAGGTCTCGAGCACGTAGTCCATCTGCTCGGACGTGTGGGTCGCCATGTACGACGTCCGCAGCAGCGCGCGCCCTTGCGGCACGGCGGGGGGACGGACGGGATTCACGAAGATCCCCTCTTCGAGCAGCCGCTTCCAGAACGCGAAGACGAGCATCTCGTCTCCGAGCACGATCGGGATCACCGGCGTCTCGCTCGTCCCGGTGTCGAAGCCGAGCGCGCGGTAGCCGTCCTGCATCCTTCTGACGGTCTTCCACAGACGCTCCCGATGCACGGGCTCGCTCTCCATGACATCGAGCGCGCCGAGACAAGCGCCGACGCTCGGTGGTGCCATGGCTGCCGAGAAGATGAATGGCCGCGAGTTGTGCTTGATGAAGTCGATGACCTTCGCCTCGCCGGCGATGAAGCCGCCGAGCGACGCGAACGACTTGCTGAACGTCCCCATGACCAGGTCGACATCCTCGGTCATGCCGAAGTGGGCCGCGGTACCCTCGCCGCGCGGGCCGAGCACGCCGCTCGCGTGGGCGTCATCGACCATCAGCCGCGCGCCGTAGCGCTTGCAGAGCGGCGCCATCTCAGGGAGCGGGGCGATGTCGCCCTCCATGCTGAAGACGCCGTCGACCACGACGAGGACGCCGCCGGGCTGATCGGCAAGCGATGCGAGGATGCGCTCGAGACTCGCGACGTCGTTGTGCTCGAAGCGGTGCACCTTGCCGTACGAGAGCTTGCAGCCGTCATAGATGCTTGCATGGTCGTCCTTGTCGATCACGACGTGGTCGTGGCGGCCGACGATCGCGGAGATCGTGCCGAGGTTCGTCTGGAAGCCTGTGGAGAAGACGAGCGCCGCCTCTTGTCCGACGAACGCGGCCAGGCGCCCTTCAAGCTCGATGTGTATGTCCAGGTTGCCGTTGAGCAGCCGGGATCCCGTGCACGAGGTGCCGTACTCATCGAGGGCTGCCCGGGCGCGCTCCCGCACATGCGGATGCGTCGTCAGCCCGAGGTAATTGTTGGAGCCCAGCATGATGAGGTCGCGGCCGTCAACCGATACCTGCGCGTCGGACTCGGACTCGATGACGCGGAAGTACGGGTAGTAGCCAGACGCCTTGGCCTCGTCGGCTTCGGTGAAGTCCCAGCACTTCTGAAAGATGTCCATCTGGCTCCCCTCGGAGACGCACTCGCACGCTTCCCGCGATTGTAGCGGTTTTTGCGGTCGGCGGGCGCGGTGCCGCCCCTCGGCCGTCCGCGGAATGGCCACGGCTTCCGCGCGGCGCCGGCTCGGCGTATAGTGGGCCGCGACAACCGAACACGGATCTCGGGTGCCCGACATGGTCGGGAGAATAGGGAAGCCGGTGCAAGTCCGGCACGGACCCGCCACTGTGACGGAGGCTCGCGCCTCTGAAGTCAGGAGACCTGCCCGGGATCTGCGATGCGGCCTTCGAGGAGAAGAGGCACGCCCGCCGCGCTCGTGCGCGATCCGGCAGACCGATCTTCGAAGACCCCGCCCGTTCAGCGAGGGTCTTTTGCTTTGCACTCGCGTGTTCGGTCTGTCGGATGTGACCGCACGACGCGAAGGAGGAAGCATGAAACGCACTACCCGGATCAGCCGCGCGCTCGCATTGCTCTTGGCAGCCGCGGTGCTCGTGGCGGGGCTCGCCGGTTGCGGCGCGTCTTCCGCCGAGGAGGACGCGGGCGAGACGCCGTCAGCGGCGTTCCCCGTGACGGTGACCGATGACGCGGGCCGCCAGGTGACCGTCTCGGCCGAACCGCAGCGCATCGTGAGCCTGGCACCGGCGAACACCGAGATCATCTACGGTCTTGGCCTGCTCGACCGGCTCGTCGGCGTCACGACGTTCGATGACTACCCTGTCGAGGTCGCCGACATCGAGAAGGTGGGCGACTTCATCACGCCCAACCTCGAGGCGATCGCGGCGCTCGAGCCCGACCTGGTGCTCGCGACCACCGGAGTGCAGGCCGACGTCATCGAGCGCATAGAGGCCACGGGCGCGACCGTCGTGGCGGTCGACCCGCAGACGCTCGACGAGCTGCTCGACTCGATCGAGATGGTCGGCGCGGTGACCGGCGTCCCGGAGGCGGCGGCGGACGTGGTCGAGTCCATGGAGATCCAGATCGAGGACATCGCCGAGCAGGTCGAGGGTGCGCCGGTACGCTGCTTCATCGAGATCGCGCAGGACCCGCTCTTCACGGCGGGGCAGGGGACGCTCCTGAACGACCTGATCGAGCACGCGGGCGGCGAGAACGTGGTCACGCAGGAGGGGTATGTCGGCTACTCGCTCGAGCAGCTGCTCTCCGATGACCCGGCGGTCTATCTGGCGACGCTCGGCTCGATGAGCGACCCGGCCGACCTGGCGGGACGCCCCGGCTACGGGGCGCTGACGGCCGTCAGGGAAGGACGGGTGTACGTGCTCGAGGACAACCTCGTCAGCCGCCCCGGTCCGCGCGTGGTCGAGGGCATCCGCCAGATCGCCGCGGCGCTGCACCCGGACGTCTTCGAGGAGTAGGGCGATGCACGCGACAGCCACGAGCGCGACACGCCGCCGTCTGACCCTCGTCGGTCTGGCGGTGACGCTCGTGGCTGTCGTCATCGCGGGCATCGCGTTCGGTGCGGTCCCGGTCTCCGTTGCCGACATCCTCGGCGCCATCCAACGAGCCCTTGGTGGCGCGGAACGCTCGGCTGCCGACGCTCTCATCGTGGACCTGCGTCTGCCGCGCGTGCTGCTCGCAGGCCTCGTCGGGGCTTCGCTCGCGCTCGCGGGCGTGCTCTACCAGGCGCTCTTCAAGAATCCGCTCGCCGATCCGTACATCCTGGGCGTGTCATCGGGCGCGGGCCTCGGCGCCACGCTGGCGCTCGTCGCCGTCGGCACCGCGTACGCGGGCCGCGCGTTCGGCGTGCCGGCGGGCGCTTTCACGGGCGCGCTCCTGACGATCGCGCTCGTGGTGCGCCTCGCGTCCCGGGGTGGCCGGGTGGAGCCCACGTCGCTGCTCCTGGCAGGCGTGGCGATCTCCTACACGCTCGCGGCGGTCACGTCGTTCATCATGGTCGTCTTCAGGAGCTCGATGGCCTCGGTCGTCTTCTGGATGATGGGCGGGCTCACGAGCGCATCCTGGGAGTACGTGGGGGTGGTAGGCGGCATGCTCGCGCTCGGAGCGCTCGTGCCGCTGCTGTACGCGCGGGAGCTCGACATCATGCTCCTCGGCGACGAGCGCGCGGGGCAGCTCGGCGTGAACGTGGAGCGCTTCAAGCTGGTCGTGCTCGCCTCGGCCTCGCTCGTCGTCGCCGGCGCTGTCTCGGTGTCGGGGCTCATCGGCTTCGTGGGGCTCATGACGCCTCACATGACGCGTTTGGTGCTCGGCCCTGACCACCGCCTGCTCGTGCCGGCCTCGGCGCTTGCGGGCGCCATCGTGATGGTCGCCGCCGACCTCGTCGCGCGGATCGTGCTGGCGCCGGTGGAGATCCCCGTCGGTATCGTGACCGCGGTGCTCGGCGGTCCGTTCTTCGTCTGGCTGCTCGTGCGTGGTGAGCGCCGATGAGCGCGACGCTGTCCTTCTCGGCCGCACGGGTCGGCTATTCCGGACGAGCCGTGCTCTCCGACGTGACGTTCGACGTGCGTCCGGGCGAGTTCGTCGGGCTCGTCGGCCCCAACGGCGCGGGGAAGTCGACGCTGCTGCGCTCGGTGACCGGTGCTGCCGAGAAGCTCGGCGGGTCGATCAGCGTGCTCGGCGCCGACGTCGAGCGCATGGCGCCCAGAGAGCGCGCCCGGCTGGTGGCGGTCGTGCCGCAGAACCCGCCGATCGCGTTCGCGTTCAGCGCGCGCGCGTTCGTCGAGATGGGTCGCCATCCGTGGCTCGGCAGGTTCCAGGACCTCGGTCCGGACGACGACGCCGTCGTGAGCGACGTCATGGAGCTCACCGACACCGCGCGGCTCGCGGCCGAACGCGTAGACACCCTGTCCGGCGGTGACCTGCAACGCCTGACGGTCGCGCAGGCGCTGGCGCAGCAGCCGCGACTGCTGCTGCTCGACGAGCCGATCAGCCACCTCGACCTCAACCATCGCCTGCAAGTGCTCGACCTCGTGCGCAGTCGTGCCGAGGAGGGCATCGCGGTGCTCGCGGTCTTCCACGACCTCGACCTGGCCGCCCGTTACGCGGACCGGGTGGCGGTGGTCGCGGACGCCCGCGCCAGCGAGCCGCTGCCGCCGCCACAGGCGCTCGATGCCGGGGTCCTCGACCGCGTCTTCGGCGTGCGCGCCGTGGTGCGGACCGATCCCGTGACGGGGGCCGTGGCGATCACGCCCGTGGCCCGGCGTGCCGATATCGACATACCGCGCCGCGGCCGCATCGGGATGGTGTGCGGGTCGGGTGCGGGCGCGGGCCTCATGCGACGGCTCGCGCTGGCCGGTGTGGGGCTGCACGTCGGGGCGCTCAACCGCGGCGATGTCGACCGTGCCGTGGCCGAGGCGCTCGGCGTCGACCACCTCGATCTCCCGCCCTTCGGCGAGGTCGACGAAGCGGCCGAGCGCGCGGTGCGCGCGGCGTACTCCTCGGCGGATGCCTGCGTCGTGTGCGCGACACCCTTCGGGCGTGCGAACCTCGGCAACCTGCGCGCGGCTACCGAGGCCGGGCGGCCGCTCGTGCTCATCGGCGACATGGGGCCCGAGCGCGACTATGCGGGGGGCGAGGCGACGCGCCTGTGGGAGCGCGCGACCGACGCGGGCGCGCTGCGGGTACACTCAGACGACGATGCGTTCGAGGCGCTTCGCTCGCTGCTCGACGACGAAGGGACTCCGGGTGACTGACGGACGGCGCGGCTACGTGCAGGTGTACACGGGCGACGGCAAGGGCAAGACGACCGCGGGAGTGGGGCTCGCCGTGCGAGCGGTGGGTGCCGGCCTGCGCGTGGCGTTCGTGCAGTTCGTGAAGGGCGGCGCGCGCTCGAGCGAGCTCGCGGTCCTCGAGGGGCTCGGGGTGCGCGTGGAGCGGCCGGCGCGCGCGTCCACCGGGCTGCTCGCCGGCGGGCCGACCGACGAGGACCGCCGGGCGGCAGGCGAGGCGCTCGCGCTGGCGGCAGCGATCCTCTCGGCGGGCGACCATGACGTGGTGGTGCTCGACGAGGCGAACGTCGCCGTATCATCCGGCCTGGTGGCCGAGAAGCCCCTCCTCGACGCCATCGTCGCCCGGCCTTCGCACGTCGACGTGGTGCTGACAGGTCGTGGCGCGACCACCGGGATCATGGGCGCCGCGGACCTCGTGACCGAGATGGTCCCGCGCAAGCACTACTTCGACGCAGGCGTGCCCGCACGCAGGGGTATCGAGTTCTAGCGCTCGGTGAGAGCGCCCATCAGGGGAGCTCGCAGCGGAGTGGTTCGCGCTGCGAGGAGACGTCAACGCGCGTCGCCGCGCCAAGGCGCTGCACCGCACGCTCGAGCGCTTCGCGGGCGAGCGCTGCGGTGTTGTTCTGCTCGGAGAGGTGGAGCGCGACGAGCGTGTGGAGCGTGTCCGCCATGAGGGCCTCGACCGCTGCCGCCGCGGCGGCGTTGGACAGGTGGCCCCGGACCGACGCGATGCGCCGCTTCAGGAAGCCGGGGTACGGACCCGCCGCCAGCATGTGCGGGTCATGGTTGCACTCGATGCCGATGATGTCGCAGCCATGCAGCGCCTCCAGGATGGCCGGGGTGAGCACGCCCGTATCGCTCACGATGCCGACCGCGTCGTCCGCCGGGCCGCTGAACCGGTATCCGACGGGCTCGGCCGCGTCATGCTCGGTGCGGAAGGCCCGGATGCGCATCCCGGCGATCGCGAGCTCCGATCCGACCCCCAACCGCTCCGTGCATGCGACGTCCCGCAGCGCGCCGCAGGCTGCTCGCAGGGTGCCTTCGCTCGCGTAGACGGGCACGTCCAGGCGTCGGGCCAGCACGCGGACGCCGGAGACGTGGTCGACGTGCTCGTGGGTGAGCAGGATCGCCCGCACGCCCGAAGGAGCGATGCCGGCAAGCTCCATCCGCCTGCACGCTTCTTTGGCCGAGACGCCCACGTCGACCAGCACCGTCGTGTCACCACAGGTGACCGCGGTGAGGTTGCCGCGAGAGCCCGAAGAGAGGAAGGCCGCGCTGAGTCGGGGCGGAGAGCCGTGAGCGTCCATGCCGGCATGGTATCACGGCCCGGTCTCCCGCATGGCGGCGTCTGTAGCGCGCCGGAAGGGCATAATGGTGCTGACGGACCAGCCGCGACAAGGAGGACCTGATGGCCACAGACCGGTGGTCGCTTCGCAACATCTATCTGTATCTCGTGTGTCTCATCACCCTGATCATGATCATCTTCGGCACGGTGGGCATCGTCCGGAACGTCGTCGAGCTCGTCTATCCCGAGCCGCCCTACATCGACTACCCGACCGTCAAGGAGCCGGGCGTCGAGCAGCCGACGGCCGAGGAGCTCGAGGAAGTGCGCAAGGCCGAGCAAGACCGGCAGCTGCGCTACACCATCATCAACCTGGTCGGCAATGCCGCACTGCTCCTGGTGGCCGGTCCGCTCTATGTCTATCACTGGCGCAAGATCGAGACCGAGCACGTCCCCTCGGGGAAGACGACGGGTGAGGAGTGACGATGAGCGTCAAGCTGTACGCGCTGTCGACGTGTCCCTACTGCCGCCGCACGAGGGAGTATCTGGACGACAACGACGTCTCCTATGACCTCGTTGAGGTCGATCTGCTGGAGGGGCAGGAACGGGCCGACGTGATCGCCGAGGTCAAGGAGGTATCCGGGGGGACCTCGTTCCCCGTGCTCGTCGCAGGTGAGGAGATCGTCGTAGGCTTCAACAAGAAGAAGATCAAGGAGCTGTTGGGACTGTGAGCGAGAGCGGTCCCCGTCGGCGCTTCTCGGCCGGCACGACCATCGAGGACCTCAAGGAGTACATGGGTCCGTTCGCGGCGACCCTCGGCTACAAGTTCAACACCGATACGGCGTTCGTGGACGAGGTGCTCGAGTCGGAGATCGCGATCCTGGAACGTGACGGCGACGTCTACTGCCCGTGTCGCATGAGGACCGGCGACCCCAAAGAGGATCTGAAGATCGTATGCCCTTGCATCCCGTTCTACCGCGATCAGTTCGCGGCCATGGACAAGTGCTGGTGCGGGCTGTTCATCAGGACGCACGTCGAGGACGGCTCGGATCTGATGGGCGTCATCGAGGAGCCGGAGCCCGGGACCCTGGTCGACGTGCCCGTCGCGCGCGCGACCGATATACCTGACGGCCAGGGACGTCATGTGAGGATCGGCCGAGTCGACATCGCCGTCTTCAACGCCGGTGGAGCGTTCTACGCCCTATCCAACCTGTGCCGCCACGCGTACGGCCCGTTGGCCGAGGGCATCGTGGACGGTCATCACGTCATGTGCCCATGGCACGGCTGGCGCTACGACGTGCGCGATGGCAGCACCGATCACCCCGATGCGGACGTGAAGACGTATCCGGTCGTCGTTCGTGACGGTGAGGTGCTCGTACGCATCGCGCTGGGCCGCCGCTGACCTGAAGATTCCTTGTGCGGCCGGTTGAGCCGGGCCAGCCGCACACAGGATGCCGTGGGGCGGCTACTCCTTGGCGGCCTGCTTCTCGCGGAAGAGCTCGGCGATCCCGCCGATGCTGCCCATGATGCCGCTCACTTCCATCGGCAAGAACACCTTGTTGGCGGGGCCGTCCGCGATGGCCTTGAGCGCCTCCAGGTAGCGGATCGCGATAAGGTCGTTGCTGGGGTCGCCCTCGTGGATGGCTCCGAAGACCGACTTGATGGCGAGCGCCTCGCCCTCGGCGACGGTGAGCTTCTCGAACTTCTCGGCCTCGGCCACCTCTTTGATGGCGTTCGCGCGGCCCTGGGCTTCGAGGATCGCAGCCTCCTTGGAGCCCTCGGCCCGCGCGATCGCGGCCTGCTTGTCGCCGTCCGCTTCGAGGATCTTGGCGCGGCGGTCGCGCTCGGCCTTCATCTGGCGGTGCATGGCCTCGGTCACGTCGATCGGTGGCTCGATGCGCTGCAGTTCCACGCGCACGACCCGGACGCCCCACTTGTCGGTGGCGTCGTCGAGGATCTGCCGCAGCGCGGCGTTGATCTGCTCGCGCGATGTCAGCGACTCGTCGAGCTGCATCTCGCCGATCACATTACGCAGGTTGGTCTGGGCGAGCTTCGTCGCGGCGATGTAGAAGTTCGCCACGTTGTACACGAGCTTCACGGGGTCGGTGGCCTCGTAGTAGACGACGGCGTCGACGGTGACAACGACGTTGTCCTTGGTGATGACTTCCTGCGGAGGCACGTCGACGACGTTCTCGCGCATGTCCACCTTGGTCATCCGATCGATCACCGGGATGATGATGTGCAGTCCCGAGTCCACCGTGCGCTGGTACTTGCCGAGACGCTCGACGAGGCCCTTCTCGTACGGGCGGACGATGCGGATGCCCGCCAGCGCGTAGAAGAACAGCACGAACAGGACGACGAGGCCGAAGACGACTGCGAAGACTCCCGCTGTCATGGCCGCTCCTCTCCCTCTTCGGCGACCGGCTGTCCGGGTGACCGGGCCGGTTCCACCGGATCGACGACCACGTGCGTGCCCTCGACCCGCCGCACGATCACGCGCGAGCCGACGGGGATGACGTACTCCGCGGGGGAATCCGCCCGCCACTCCTCGCGCTCCAGGCGGACGCGCCCCGCGCCGTCGGCGGGCTCGATCGCCTCGATCACCACAGCCTGCTTGCCGACGAGGCGATCGACGCCGACCTTCTCGGGCGGCTCATGCGTGACCCGGTCGGCGAAGCGCCGGAGGCCGAGGAGCAGCACGGCGGACAGGCCGAGGAAGACCGCCCACTGCCAGCCGAGCGCGAGGTCCAGGTAGTTCGCCGCCGCCGCGGCGGCGGCACCTATCCCAAAGGGCAGCAGAAAGAAGCCGGCGGTGAACATCTCACCGACGATGAGTACGGCGGCGAGTGCCGCCCACACCCAGAACCAGACGTCCATGCCTCACGCTCCCGGATCCAATGGCGATGCTACAAGCATATCCCACTGCGACCGGAGTGCCTCACAAGGCAGCGTCAGTTGGCGCTCTCCTCGTCCTGGTCGCCGAGCGGCGTGTACCCGCGTGACTCGGCCACACGGTCGAGCGGCAGCATGACGACCTCCTCCACGGGAGGCCTGATGCCCATGCCGACCTCTCTCTCGAACGCCACCTTGACGTAGCCGTGACACGTCTTGCACGTGTGGATGCGGTGGCCGGGATCCGCCTCGTCGAAGAGGTACTCGAGCTTGCTGTGGTCGCGCTCGCCGCAGCGCGCGCAGCGGACCCGCGCGAATCCCCAGGAGGCACGGCAGAGCGGGCATGAGAGGTGACGCTCGCCGCCCTTGAGCTCGCCCTCGTCGGCGACCCAGCCGGAGGACGCGGGCGTCCCGCACACCGGGCACAGCCCCGAGTCCCATACGGTCCAGTCGAACGGCGTGCCGAGCGCCTCGACCGCGGCCTTCGCGGCAGCCCGCAACAGCGGGGTGGCGGCATTCATCAACACGAACGACACGGTCGACGTCGGCACGGTGATGCCCTTCTCGGCGGCGCGCGCCGTGAGGTCCGTGGCGAGGACGTCGAGCTCATCGATCACGCGCTTCGCCTCACCGTCCTTGAGCAACTCACCGAAGTCGAGCGAGCGGAGGACCTCCGCGTCCTCGGCTGCGAGCCCACCGTCGTCGGCAAGCAGGGCGGCGACACGCGCGGCCGCATCCGCGAATACCGCATCGTCGATCTCGGGTGCGCCGAGCGAGAAGAGCGTCTGGTGACGGCTGATCGCGGCCCGGGCGTCATCGCCGGACGGCGTCTCCCAGTCAGGCGCTCCCTCGGCGATCTCATCTTGCAGGTCCCACAGCCGGGCGAAGAAGTCGAGCGCGGATGCGCTCTCGGGACGCCGCTCCGAGTAACGGGAGATGGCGTTCGAACGTGCAGTATCAGTCATGCGTGTGTGCCTCCATGACTCGCCGGGAACGGACTCACTTACCCCAGCATCTAGCGTACCGGATTGCCCCTGGTGGCACCAGGTCGCGCGGGCGTCGCAGGGGGGTATGATACTGGTACGAGATTCCTCGCCGGCAAGGGGAAGGGTGTGGGGGTATGAGAAGACATCGGCTTGCTGTCGGCCTTACGGCGGCGCTGCTCGCGATGTTCGTCCTGGGGGGCTGCAACGGCGGTGGCGGAGAGGCCTCGAACGGCGATGGGGGGGATGAGCAGCCAACGCCTCAGGAGGGCCTGGAGGTCGGCGTCGATGCGCCCGATTTCCGCCTCGACAACCAGGACCAGGAGAAGGTGCAGCTCTCGAGTTTCGAGGGCGAGAAGAACGTCATCCTGGTGTTCTACCCTATGGCGTTCACGCCCGTTTGAGAGGGAGAGCTGTCCGGGTACCGTGACAACTACGAGTTCTTCCAGGAGCGTGACACCGAGGTCTTCGGCATCAGCGTGGACAGCTGGGCCTCGGCTGCGGAGTTCCGACGCCAGCTTGAGCTCCCCTTCGACCTGCTCTCCGACTGGGGCCGGGACGTGACGCCGGAGTACGGGGCGTACAACGGGACCATGATGATCGCGAACCGCTACAGCTTCCTCATCGACAAGGAAGGCGTCGTGCGGTACGTGCAGCACTCGAGCCTCAACGAACCGCGCGACCTCGAGGGCATGAAGCAGGCCGTTGAAGAAGTGTACGCCGAACAGTAGACCCAGATAGGAGACGAGAGCATGAAGCGTTTGACCGTACTGATCGCGCTTGTTGCGCTTGCCGCGGCGATGCTCGCGGTCCTTCCCGGCTGCGACGGGGCGCCGGAGGAGAAGGCCCCGCTGACGTTCATCCAGTTCTACGATCCCGAGTGCCCCTTCTGCCAGCAGATGGAGCCCATAGTCGAAGACCTGCGCAGCGAGTACGAGCCGAAGATCGAGAAGTTCGAGATCATCAACGTCACGACCGACGAAGGCCTTGCGAAGGCCGAGGAGTACGGTGTGTTCATCACGCCGACGTTCTTCATCCTCGATCAGGACGGCGAGATCATCGACAAGATCTCCGGCGCCACCACCGAGGAGAACATGGTGGACTTCATGGAGTACGGCATCTCCTACGTCGAGGGCGAGGATGCCGAGGCTCCCGACATCGAGACCGAAGGCGGCACGCAGCAGTAGCCGCGATTGGGGCACCGCAGACAGGGAAGGGGCCGAACCCGACGGGTTCGGCCCCTTCTGCGTGAGTGCAAGACGGAGGGAGGCTACTCCACTGTCACCTTGTCACCCTTGCGCAGCTCTTCCTTGGCCCACGTGCCCCAGTGATAGAGCGCGTCGGACTCGGAGACCTTGCCATCGCCGAACATGAGGCGGATGGAACCGCGGTACGGCTGGAAGACGCCGGCGCCGAGGTAGATATGCGCGAGCATCATCACGCCGAGCAGGACCATCGAGACGTCATGCACGACATACATCCACCTGGTGAGACCCACGGACAGCGCAGCCGAGTTGGCGGCGGCGATCCACAGGAACACGCCCGAGATGGAGATCAGGATCGCGAACGAGATGAGCATCCAGTCCGCAAGCGCCTGACCGGACTTGAGTTCCCTCTGTTCCGGCATGTGCTGCTTCGCACCGAAGAGCAGGTACGGCAGGAACTTCTTCATGAACTCTGCGTCCTTGCTGTCCCACTTGTAGAACATGCTGTTCCAGAAGTGCTTGAACCCCTTGGGGTTCACGACGATGGACAGGATGGGCGCGCCGATGAACACGACGGCCATCACCCGGTGAATCGTCCGAGCACCCTGGATGGCGCCCACGCCGACGGCCTCAGCCACAGCGGGGATGAAGAGCATCAGACCCGTCACGAAGAGGGAAAGGCACGCGATCGTGTGGGCCCAGTGCAGACCACGCGCGAACGCGCTCTGCCGCTGGATGTACCTCACTGCTCCACCTCCTTCTTCTTGACCGTGTCCGTCGCCTCGTCATACTCCAGCTCGCCACGCTTGTAGCCCGTGCCCATGATGAACGACAGGCCAAGCCCACCGACGGTGGCCGCGGCGGCGATGCCGCCAAGCGGCTTGAGGAGCTGCCAGAACGAGGTCTCCGCCGGCACCTTCGGATCGCGGATGAGCCCGTGGGCCTCAAGGCCCCGGTGCGCCACGACGATGGTGTGCAGACCGCCGAGCTCGTTCTCGCCGTACGCCTCGGCGTCGGTGAAGCCAAGCTCCTTGAGCTGTGCCACCCGATCGTTGGCTTTGGCGACGATCTCGGCCCGATCGCCGAACTCGAGGGCGTCCGTCGGGCATGCGGTGACGCATGCCGGGGCACGCTCGTTCGACGTACGGTCGAAGCACTGCCAGCACTTGAACGACTTGCTGTAGTCCGTACCGCCGAGGCTCTTGGCCTGCGGGATACCGAACGGGCAGGAGTTCACGCAGTAGCGGCAGCCGATGCACTTCTCCTGGTCGATGACCACGGCGCCATTGTCCTTGTGGGAGATCGCGCCCACGGGGCAAGCGATCTCACACGCGGCCTCGGTGCAGTGGAAGCATGCGTGCCGGGTGAAGTTCCACTCGATGCCGATCTCCTGGTCGACCTCGCGCATCTCGATGATGAGCCAGGTGTCAGGGCCGACGTTGAGCGGGCTCTGGAAGCTCTTGGTGAACTCATACTCGTCGGCCGACAGCGGCGAGGGAAGCTGGTTCCACTGCTTGCAGGCGACCTGGCAGCCCTTGCAGCCGGTGCACTTGGAGGCGTCGTAGAGAATCGCAGTCTCTGCCATCGATTACACCTCCTGCTTCCGGATATCGACAAGGAAGGCCTTGTACTCAGGGATCCACGTGTTCGCGTCACCGACGTTCGGCGTGAGGTCGTTGGCGATGCCGCCGATCGAGCAGCTGCCCGAGTAACCCCAGTGCCACGGCGCGTTGATCTGGTGCACCGTCTTGCCTGCGACGTCGAACGGCTTGACGCGGTCCGTCACCAGCGCGTAGGCCTGGATGGCGCCACGCTTGTTCTCGATGACGACGTTGTCGCCGCTCACGATGCCCTTCTCCTCCGCGAGTTCCGGAGAGAGCTCCACGAACATCTTCGGCATGGTCTCGACCAGCCACGGCAGGTTGCGCGTGAGCTGACCGGTCTGCCAGTGCTCGGTGAGCCGGAAGGTCGTCATGACGAGCGGGAACTCCTCGGCGGTGCCGCGGGTCTCCGCAGCCGTCGGGACGATCGTGACGGCGGGGTTGATCTGCGTGCCGCTCATCTGGTTGTCGACCGGGCTCTCGAAGGGCTCGTAGTGCTCCGGGAACGGACCATCAGCCATGCCGCTGGCGAAGAAGCGCGCGGCTCCCTCGGGCAGCATGATGAAGGCGACGTTGCCAGGAGGCGTCCACGTGACCGAGCCGTCCGGATTGTCGACCTTGAAGCCGAAGTCCGGGACGTCGTTGCGCAGCCACTTCTCGCCGTCCCACTTGACGACGACCTTGTCTGCGTTCCACGGCTGACCTGCAGGGTCGGCGGCCGCACGGTTGTAGATGATCCGGCGGTTGACCGGCCAGGCGAACGACCAGCCGAGGTACGAACCGATGGGCTTGTCGAGGCCCTCGCCGGGGTTGTCCGTGTTGTCACGGGCGCCGGTGGGCTGGTCGGCGGGCTCCATCGAGTCCTCGTTGTTCCAGTAGCCGGAGTAGATCCAGTTGCCGCAGGCGGTCGAACCGTCAGCGGCGAGCTTGGTGAAGTTCTTGAGCAGCTTGCCATCTGCGACCGTGAAACCGTTGATCGCGCGAGCGGCCAGCGCCGGATCGGCGTGGCCCTCATCGTTCACGTAGTCCCACGTGAGCTTCGTGATCTGCTCGGGGTTGGCGCCGCCCTCGGCCTCGTAGAGTTCCTTGAGCTTCATGAACAGCTCGGTCGCGATCTCGAGGTCGTCCTTTGCTTCGCCAGGCGGGTCGACGGCCTTCCAGCGCCACTGGATCCAGCGACCGGAGTTGGCGATCGAACCCTGCTTCTCGTAGTGGCACGCGGCCGGAAGCATGAAGACCTCGGTCTGGATGTCGGCCGGGTTCACACCGGCGGCCTCGGTCCAGAACGCGGCGGTCTCGGTCTCCCACAGGTCGATGGCGACCATCCACTTGAGGTTCTCCATCGCCTTGCGCTCCATGCGGCAGTTCGGGCCGCCGACAGCCGGGTTCTGACCCCAGAGGAGCAGACCTTCCATGCCGCCGTCGTACATGTGCTCGAACATCGCGATGTGGCTGTGGTTCTTGCCGTTGAGCTTGGGGAGCATGTCGTACGCGTAGTCGTTCTCCAACGTGGCGTAGTCGCCGTACATCTCCTTGAGGAGCGAGATGAAGAACTTCGGCTTGTTGGTCCAGTACCCGCCGGCCGGAGTCTCGACCGTGAGGTAGTCGGCGAGCGTATCGTGCTTGCCGGCGGTCGGGGTGGCCATGTACGCGGGGATGATGTGGAACAGCATCGCCATGTCGGTGGAACCCTGCACGTTGGACTCGCCGCGGAGCGCGTTGACGCCACCGCCGGGCATGCCCATGTTGCCGAGGAGCAGCTGCAGCATAGCCATGGCGCGCACGTTCTGCGAGCCGTAGGTGTGCTGGGTCTGACCCATGGCGTACAGGATCGTGCCGGACTTGCCCGGCTGGCCCGTCGATGCGTAGAGATCGTAGATCTCCAGCAGGCGGTCCTGCGGCATGCCGGTGATGCTCGAGACGAGATCAGGCGTGTACCGCGAATAGTGCTTCTTCATGAGCTGGAAGACACAGTTCGGGTCCTGAAGCGACTCGTCCTTGCGCGGGGTCTTCACCGTGGGGGTGGTGAAAGCGGGGGTTCCAGGAGCGTTGACCCAGGCCATCTTGCCGCCCTCGGCCGTGTCCCACTGGCTCTCGCTCTCGACCTGGTAGCCCCAGGTGTCCTTGCCATACTTGCCGGTGCTCGCATCGAAGCCGGAGAAGACTCCGTCGTCGAACGAGTAGTCCGCGGACACGATATAGGGTGCCGTCGTGTACGCCTTCACATACTCCTCGTGATACAGGTCGTTCTCGAGGATGTAGTTGAACAGGCCGCCGTAGAAGGCGATGTCGGTACCGGAGCGAAGCGGGCCGTAGACATCGGCCACAGCAGCACTGCGGTTGAAACGAGGGTCGACCACGATGTACTTGGCGCCGGCGTTCTTGGCTTCCTGCACCCACTTCATGGAGATGGGGTGGTTCTCGGCGTTGTTGCCGCCGATGGCCATGAGGACGTCAGCGTTCTTCAGGTCCACCCAGTGGTTCGTCATCGCGCCTCGGCCGAACGTGTTGCCCAAACCTTGGACAGTGGCGCTGTGTCATATGCGGGCCTGATGCTCGATGTAGGTCACGCCGATCGCGCGAGCCAGCTTCTGGATCAGGTAGCACTCCTCGTCATCGAGGGCAGCGCCACCGAGGTTGCCGATCGCCTCGGTGCGGTTGACGGTGACACCGTTCTCGTCGGTAGTCTCGTAGGTCGCATCGCGAGTCGCCTTGATGCGCTTGGCGATCTCGGTGATGGCCCAATCCCAATCCTTCTCCTCCCACTCGGCAGCGCCAGGCGCGCGGTACTTCACCTTGGTCTGACGGGCGGGGTTGAGGATGAGCTTGCCAGTCTCCGGGTCGTAGACGTTCCGGATGTTGAACTGCGCCGAACCCTTGGAGCACAACGAGCCGCGGTTGATGGGATGATCCGGGTCGCCTTCAAGGTTGACGAGCTCACCGTCGATCACCGAGCAGATGCCGCCGCAACCCACAGAGCAGTAGCAGCAGATCGTCGGTGACTCGGTGGCTCCCTGAATGCGGAGTTCCGGAACACTCTCAGCCGCAAGCGCGTTGGCAGGGCCAAAGACCTCGGCGAGCGCACCAGCCGCGAACGTCGCGCCGGTCAGCTTGAAAAAGCCTCGCCTGGAAAGGTTCACCCTTACCTCCTTCACAGGAAATCGCGCTTCTGCCGGTCGAATGACCGGCACTGTCAGGTGCGCGCTGTCAGATCACCGTCCTTTCCGCACGCGTGCGGGCGCGGGCTGTCGCCTGCGAACGTTCTTCCGGGCATTCGCAGGGCCAAGCCTTGGCGCAGGCGGACAGGGAACACCCCCGGTCGTCTTCAGACGCGGGGACGGGGGGCCATAGAGAGACCGAGCGACGGGTGCGCGCCATGACCGGCCGGTCGTAGCTGCTCCGCCGCGGCGCTTTTGAGCCTATGCTTCGGTGCGTGGAGAATGCCGGTTCTCTCACGTCTACCCCCTTACAGGTACCGAGCCTAACACACACCCCAGGGCCGTGTGTAGGGGCACTCGGAGGACTTTGTAGCAATTGCTACTAAGTGGTTCAGCTCACCGGAACGGGGGTTCAGGTTGCGTCATCGGCACCGGCATGGAAACGCGCCGGAAATGAATGGCGACGGGGCGTCAGCCGGTGCCCGCGCTGCTCGCGGCAAAGACTTCTTCAGGAGTCTGTTGAATAAAGCGGCAATCTGATACACTCCCCAATCCTAGGCGGACGCGCGTCATGATCGTGGACTCGCGAAGGTGTAATGGTGTGCGAAACGGAGGAATGGCATGACCATGGCAAAGCGCAGGAAGCTCCTGGCGCTCGTCGCTGTGATCGCCGCTCTGGCCCTCGCGGTCACGGGCTGCAACGGCGGCGGGAGCGAGGACGCCGACAACGGCGGTAGCGCCGGCGGCGACAGCGTCACCGTCAAGATCGGCGTCAGCTCGCCCTTCACGGGCGATGTCGCGGCGCTCGGTCTCGGCATCAAGAACGGCGCGACCCTCGCGATCGAAGAGGCGAACGCCGACCCCGAGCTTGCTGAGCTCGGTGTGTCCATCGAAGGCATGTTCGTGGATGACGCAGCCGACCCCAAGACCGGCGTGCAGGCCGCCCGTCAGATGGTCTCCGACCAGTCTCTCGTCGGCGTTGTCGCTCACCTGAACTCGGGTGTGTCGATCCCCGCCTCCGAGATCTACAACCAGGCGGGCATCGTGCAGGTCTCGCCCGCGTCGACCAACCCGGCGCTGACCCAGCAGGGCTTCGCCAATGTGTTCCGCGTCTGCACCATCGACACCGTGCAGGGCTCGTTCGCCGGTGACTTCGCGATCGACACGCTCGGCGCGAAGACCGTCGCTGTCATCGATGACTCGACGCAGTACGGCGCCGGCCTTGCCGACGAGTTCGCCAAGCAGTTCGAGGCCCGTGGCGGCACCGTCGTGGCCCGCGAGAAGATCCAGGTCAAGGACCAGGACTTCAAGGCCCTCGTGACCAAGATCAACGGTCTGGGCCCGGACATGATCTACTTCGGTGGCATGTACACCGAGGCCGCCCTCATCTCCAAGCAGGCCAAGGAAGCCGGCCTCAAGGTCCCGGTCATGGGCGGTGACGGCCTGTACACGCAGCAGTTCGTCGACATCGCCGGCGCCGCGAACGCCGAAGGCGACTTCGCCACGTCGGTCGGCCTGCCGCTGTCCCTGCAGCCCAAGGGCCAGGAGTTCTCGTCCGCCTTCGAGGGCATGTTCCCTGACCAGGCGATCGAGGCCTATGACACCTACGCCTACGATGCCACCATGGTCATCGTCGAGGCGATCAAGAAGGTCGCTGCCGACCTCGGCGCCGAGGCGCTGACGACGGCTGCCGGCAAGGAGGCCATCGTGGCCGCTGTCGCCGAGACCAGCTACGCCGGCGTCACCGGCGAGGTCGCCTTCGACGAGAACGGCGACACCACCAACAAGGCCATCACCGCGTACACGGTGAAGGGCGGAGCCTGGGTTCCGTTCGAGGAGTAAGCAGTAGAGACTGCTGAAGCGATCCTCTGAGGCACGGCACCCGGGCGGGCAGGTTCTCACCTCCCGCCCGGGTGCGTGCCCGGAGTCGCAAAGCTGCCAGGAACGGGTGAGGTCCGCCCCGCGGACCACTCCGTATGACCTTGGATGGAGCGTAGCGTGTCTATCGACCTGAGTACCGTCCCCCAGCAGATCGTGAACGGGGTCACCCTGGGCGGGATGTATGCGCTTATCGCGCTCGGGTACACGCTGGTGTACGGCATCCTGCTTCTGATCAACTTCGCGCACAGCGAGATGTTCATGGCCGGAGGCTACTTCGGCCTCTTGTGGTTGAACATACTCAGCAAGCTGAGCTTCTTCACGGAATCGGCCGTGGGCCTCATCTTGCTGTACGTCATAACGTTCCTGCTCTCGATGGCGATGACCGGCGTGGTCGGCATGATCACAGAACGCTTCGCCTATCGACCGCTACGGAACGCACCGAGACTCGCCCCGCTGATCTCGGCCATCGGCGTTTCGCTCTTCTTGCAGAACGCCGTCCTGCTCTGGGTCTCGTCCCGCTCGATACCCTTCCCGGTGCTCTTCGACGTGAGCCAGTACACGCTGGCACGCGACGCAGGGGGCGCGCTGAAGTTCACCGTGCTCAAGGGGTTGGAGTCGCTGCCTGATGGCTGGAGCAGCATCGTGCAGGTCAGCACGTTGCAGTTGCTCATCGTCGGCGTGACGATCGCGTTGCTCGTGCTGCTCGACACCTTCGTCGCCAGGACGAAGATGGGCAAGGCCATGCGGGCGACCTCCCAGGACCGTGACGCGGCGGGCCTCATGGGCATCAACATCAACCGCGTCATCGCGTTGACATTCTTCATCGGCCCTGCGCTCGGCGCAGCGGCGGGCATGTTCTCCGGCATGTACTACGGCAACGTCAAGTACAACATGGGATTCATCCCGGGGATCAAGTCGTTCACCGCAGCCGTTATCGGCGGTATCGGCAACCTGCGGGGAGCGATGCTCGGCGGGTTCATCCTCGGCTTCGTCGAGGCGATCGCCGCAGGCTTCATCAGCACGGGCTACAAGGACGTCATCGCGTTTCTCATCCTCATCCTCGTGCTGATCTTCAAGCCTGGCGGGCTGCTGGGCGAGTCCGTCGTGGAGAAGGTGTAAGCCATGGGTGGATCAAAGATGGATGTCAAGACGAAGGTAGACAGCGGGCGCTGGACGCCGAAGAAGATCGGCCTCTGGGTCGCGATCGGGCTCCTGCTCGTCTTGCTGCCGATCTACTTCCAGGGACAGGGCAACGCCTTCATGGTGGGCGTCATGGTGCTCGCCGGCATCTACGTGATGCTGTCGCTCGGGCTCAACATCGTCGTCGGCATGGCGGGCCTCCTCGACCTGGGCTACATCGCGTTCTACGCGATGGGGGCGTACGCGGGCGTGATGCTCGGCTTCGCCTATCAGGGGCTCGTGGGCGGCGCAGAGGCCGGCGCGGCGCAGTGGAGCTACTGGGTGCTGTTGGTCCCCGCGGCGTTCGCTGGAGCGATCACCGGCATCGCGCTCGGCACGCCGGTGCTCAGGCTGAGGGGCGACTACCTCGCCATCGTGACGCTCGGTTTCGGCGAGATCGTGCGCATCGCGCTCACCAACGACTTCCTCGGGCTGTCGGGTGGCGCGGCGGGCGTGCCGCGCGTGGGTGAGAAGATCGTCCAGCCGGCAGGCCAGGCCTGGCTCATGCGGAACTTCACGCCGAGCAACGCCCTGTTCCCCGCCGGCCACGAGAAGGCGCCCGACGCGGTCTTCCGGTGGCTGTGGGAGACGCTCGACCTCACGACGTCGACCTTCACGTTCTCGAAGGACCTGTTCTGGTACATCGTCGTGGTCGCGCTCTGCGCACTGACGATCTTCGTCATCCGCCGCCTGGACAACTCGCGGCTGGGACGTGCCTGGGTCGCGATGCGCGAGGATGAGGTCGCCGCTGCCGCGATGGGCATCAACATCATGCAGACCAAGCTCTGGGCGTTCTCTCTCGGCGCCATGTGGGGCGGCTTCGCCGGCATCACGTACGCGTACTGGGTGGGATTCATCAGCCCCGAGTCGTTCAACTTCATGGAGTCGGTGCTCGTCGTCTGCATGGTGGTCCTCGGTGGCATGGGCTCGATACCCGGCGCCGTGCTTGGTGCGATCATCATCGCCGGCCTGCCGGAGTTCATCCGCGGTCTCGCGCAGTCCGACCTGCTCGCAGGGTTCCTCACGGCCGAGCAGGCATCGCGCGTGGCCGATTACCGATTCCTCATCTTTGGCGGCCTCATGGTCGTCATGATGGCGCTGCGACCACAGGGCATCCTGCCCTCTCGTCGCCGCGCGCGGGAACTCACAGCGGCCGCACCGCTCGTGGAGGAAGAGAACGAGAGCCTGTGGGAAGTGGAGCATAAGCACGATACTCCCCACGAGTTGTAGAGACCGGAAAGGTCAGGAGCTCGCATGGAGCGTTTGATAGAGGCACGAGACGTGACGATGATGTTCGGTGGGCTCAAGGCGCTCGCCGACATCGACTTCCACATCGATGAAGGCGAGATCGTCGCCCTCATCGGGCCGAACGGCGCCGGCAAGACGACGTTCTTCAACGTCGTGACGGGCATCTACAAGCCCACGCACGGCACCGTCACCTTCCGCGGTGAGTCCATCCCGGGGAAGAAGCCGCACACGCTGTGCAAGATGGGCATCGCGCGCACGTTCCAGAACATCCGGCTCTTCGCGAACATGACGACGCTCGAGAACGTCATGGTCGGGCGTCACACGCGGACGAGGACGGGTCCGCTGCGCGCGGTGATGCGTACGCCGGGCTTCCGCCGAGAAGAGCAGCACACGCAGGACGAGGCGCACAAGTGGTTGACGTTCGTGGGGCTCGACGACAAAGCCAACGAGCTCGCGAAGAACCTGCCCTACGGCGACCAGCGCCGCCTGGAGATCGCACGCGCGCTCGCTACGGAGCCCAAGCTCATCCTGCTGGATGAGCCGGCCGCAGGCATGAACCCGCAGGAAACGGCGTCGCTGACCAAGCTCATCGGCAGGGTTCGCGATGCCGGTATCACCGTGCTGCTCATCGAGCACGACATGAAGGTCGTCATGGGGATCGCAGACCGGATCTTCGTGCTCGACTTCGGCGAGAAGATCGCCGAGGGCCTGCCCGCCGAGATCCAGCGCGACCCGAAGGTCATCGAGGCGTACCTTGGTTCGGGCGCCGAGGCGATACTGGCCGAAGGTTAGGAGGACGAACCGTGCTGAAGGTCGACAACCTGCATACCTTCTACGGCCAGATCGAGGCGCTGAAAGGTATCAGCATCGAAGTGCACGAGGGTGAGATCGTCACCCTGATCGGCGCGAACGGCGCAGGCAAGTCCACGACGCTCAAGACGATCTCGGGCCAGTTGAGCCCCCAGGAAGGCACCGTCGAGTTCCAGGGCGACGATGTGAGCGGCCTTGCGCCGCACGTGGTCACCGGTCTTGGCGTCATCCAGGTGCCCGAAGGGCGGCACATCTTCCCGCGGATGACCGTCGAGGAGAACCTCGAGATGGGCGCGTTCCTGCGCAACGACACGGCCGAGATCAAAGCGGACATGGAGATGGTCTACGATCTCTTCCCGCGGCTACGGGAGCGTAGAAGCCAGAAGGGCGGCACGCTCTCGGGCGGCGAGCAGCAGATGCTGGCGATGGGTCGCGGATTGATGGCGCGGCCCAAGCTGCTCATGCTCGATGAGCCGTCCATGGGACTCGCACCGGTCATCGTCGACATCATCTTCGAGACGATCGAGCGGGTGAACAAGGAAGGCATGACGATCCTGCTGGTTGAGCAGAACGCGGCGATGGCGTTGCAGGTAGCGGACCGTGGGTACGTGCTCGAGACGGGTACGATCGCCCTCGAGGGCGGCGGCGCTGAGCTGCTCACCAACGAGCAGGTGCGCAAGGCGTATCTCGGCGAGGCGTAGCGTCTCAGCTGACAGCACGATCGATCGCCCGGGCCGCCTTATCGGCTGCCCGGGCGATCTTCGTGTCAAGGCCGGCGGTCCTGAATGCGATCTCTCCGTCCACCACGCGCCAGATGCCGGCGGAGATCACGGACCGGACGGCGTTACGGCCGCCGTGTGCGATCAGCGCTCCGAGCGGGTCGTCGGTGACGCCGACCTCGCTCACGACGACATCGGCGTAGGCGCCCTCGGCCAGCGTCCCGAAACGCTCCCCGAGGCCGAGCACGTGCGCACCATGCTCGGTAAGCATCAGGATGAGGTCGCGATCGGTGAGGGCCGGGTCGAGTTCGCGCAGCGCCCGTGCTTCGTTGAAGACGTCGAGGTCGGCATTGGAGGCGAGCGAGTCGGTGCCGATGGCGAGCCGCGCTCCGGCGAGCCGCAGCGCCTCGACGTCCGCATCGCCATTGTGGAGGAAGCGATTCGACCGGGGGCACAGCACGACGCCGGCGGCCGAGCGAGCGAGCAGCTGAGGGCTGCCGTCTTCAAGGTGCACGCAGTGCACCGCGATCATGCCGTCGAGCGCGCCGAGGCGGGCCACGTAGTGGACCGCATCGTGTCCGGGCGGGCGGAATCCTCGAGCGAGCTTCTCGGCCAGGCCCACAAGCGGACCCGTGCCGGAGGAGAGCAGCTCCGCCTCGGCAGGGGACTCGGCGAGATGCATGGCGAACGGCACGCCGTGCCGACGCGCGAGCTCGGCCACCCCGGTGATGAGCCCGGGGCCCGCGGTGTAGGGCGCGTGCGGGCTCAGCCCGCACCTGGTCCGGCCCACGCACTGGGTGCCGGGATCGTCGGGATAGTCGTGGTCGGCGAGGTGCGCGGAGAGGTCCGCACCGTCGAGGCCCAGGGCCTCCCAGAAGAAGGCGCCCCCGAGCCCGATGTCTCCCGCTGCAGCCGGCGACTCGGGACCGTAGGCGACGTCACCGACGACGGTCACGCCGCAGCGGAGGCACTCTACCGCCCCGGCGCTGACCGCCACTTCGAGGTCGTCAGCGTCCATCGCGCGCGTGGCCCGGGCGACGCGCGACAACCACTCGGGAAAGGGCGCCGGGGGGATGAGGCCGCTGAGCGCGGTCAGACAGAGGTGTGTGTGGGCGTTCACGAAACCGGGCGTCACGATGCACCCGGGATGGTCCCGGACGATCTCGCGCGGCCGCTGCCGGAGCATCTCGGCGCGGGTCCCTACCGCGACGATCCGTGCTCCGTTGATGAGAACGGCGCCGTTGGGGACCAGGCGGGCGCCGGGCGCGAGGAGCCAGTCGCCCGCGATGATCATGCGTCGCCCTCGGGCAGGTCGAGGAGGCTCGGTTTGCGGAGCTCGGCGCACCCGCACGCGGCGTGCAGGTCAGACTCCGCGATGACGTCGAGCACGCAACGGGCGATCGTCTCGGCCTCATCGAAGAAGATCGCCTTGAGCTCCTCGTGCTCCCACTCCCGGACGACGCCCTCGGCGTAGTTCACGACCATGTAGATGCCGGCGTAGCATGCGCCGATGTCGCGTGCGAGGACGACTTCCGGTGCGAGCGACTGGCCGATGACGTCACCGCCGAGGCGCCGCATGTAGTCGACCTCGGACACGGTCTCGAACCGAGGGCCGTCAGTCACGAGGTAGACGCCGCGCCGGAAGATCCGGCTGAACTGCGGGCTCGCGGCCAGGTAGAGGTGGCGCGCAAGGTCAGGGCAGATCGGCTGTCGCATGATGAGCAGGTGATCGCCGCGGACGTAGATGTCCTGGCGCATGGTGAGGTCGATGAAGTCGTGAGGGATCACGACGTCGCGCGGGTCCAGCAGCGCGTTCAGGCTCCCGACTCCGCCATCGGCGAGCACCTTCTTCACACCGGCCTGGTGGAACACCCAGAAGGTCTGCAGGCTGGCGTCAGCGCGCTTGATGCCTCTGCGCCAGCCGTGCATCTTGACCGCGAGGGCGTGGCGGATGCCGTCAGGCCCCTCGACGCTGAAGTGCGTGAACGCGGGGGAGCGGCCGAAGGGCGTGTCGAAGACGAGACGGTCGGCGATGACGGTGACGCGTGCGTCGGCGAGACCGGCGGGAAACGCGAACGAGAGCGTGCCTGAACCGCCGCACACGCCGAACTCGGCTCTGGGGACCGTCGTGCTCTTGGGCATGATGCTCCTCACGATCGATGCGCAGCGCGCAGCCTTCGAAAACCCCCCGAACAGAGGGTACCCCATCATGGGGTCGATGCCAGTGGCGCCGATCGCCTAGCGCTGCATCGCGAGCATCTCGCGCGTCCGCCTCCAGGCGAGCGGGATGCCGCCGACGATCCACCAGTAGAGCGCGTAGGTGAGTCGCTTCATCACGATGGCGGGGAGACCGGTCAGGTGCCATCGCAGCGCCCAGCCGACTCCCCAGCTGGGGCCGATGCTCACGAACTCCCCGTGCATGTGCGGGTGGAAGGGCTCGGGCGGCTCGCCGCGTGCCTCGCGCAGGATGCTCTCGGCAAGGTGCTCGGCCTCGCGGATCGCGAACTGAGCGAGCATGGGGAGCGTACGGTTGTCGGCGGGGTCGCGGAACGCGGCGACGTCGCCGACCGCGTAGACATCGTCGTGACCGGGGACCTTGAGATCGGGTCCAGAGACGAGCCTGCCGGACGGGTCGGCCTCAAGACCCCAGCCGATGGCATCGGGGTCGGCCTTGGCGCCGCCGCAGAACACGAGGACCGGCGCGTCGATGACGCTGCCGTCCGCGAGCTTGAGCAGACCGTCTTCCACGGCGCTCACCATCGAGCCGAGGCGGAGCTCGACACTGAGCCGAGCGAGGCGGCGCTTGGCCTTATCGCGCAGCGACTGCGGGAGGTCGTAGAGGATGTCCGGACGACCCTCGACCAGCACGACCCTGAGGTCGGCGGGATCGAGTCCGAAGCTGCGCATCCGCTTGGGGAGCATCTGGCCGAGCGTCCCCACGATCTCGACGCCGGTCGCGCCTCCGCCGACCACGACGAACGTGAGCGCCCTGCGCCGCGACGCGGCGTCGGGGAGGCGGGCGGCGATGCGGAACTGCGCCTCGATGCGCCGCTGGAGATCCTGCGCGTCGGCGACCGACCACATCGTGACCGCGTGCTCGGCGAGACCCGGCACGGGCGGCACGAACGCGATCGCCCCCGTCGCGATCACGAGTCGCCAGTAGCCGACCTCGCGCTTCTCGCCGTCCCTCGGCCCGACGAGCACCACGTGCTCCTTGGCACGCACGTCGTCGACCCGGTCGTAGCAGACGGTCACCGGCAGGTCCTTGAAGACGGTCGGGTGCCACAGTTCGCAGAATTCGGGGCGGGGAGGGCCGACGGCGACGAGGTCGAGCTCTGACAGCGCCTGCTGGCAGGGGTTCGGCTCGATCAGCATGATCTCGAGGTCGTCATCGGGGCGCATCGCCTTCGCGAGTTTCACGGCGAGCGTCGTACCGGCGTATCCGCCGCCGGCGATGACCACCCGGCGGCCGGCGCCTTCGGTCGCGCACCCCGTGTTCAGGCCAGCATCCATCGGACTCCTTCCACGTCACGGAAGTAGGTACCCGGAGGGGCGGGAGCCCCGCCGCCGGGCGCTAGAAACGCCTGACTTCCCGGTACAGGGTATCGCGCTGCACGGGCGTGAATCCGGCGTCCCTGATGAGGCGTACGAGCTCCTCCCGGGCAAGCATGAACCGCGTGCCTGCCGAGGCGACCACGTTCTCCTCGATCATGGTCGAACCCATGTCGTTCGCCCCGAAGCACAGCGCGACCTGGCCCACCTTGGGCCCCTGCGTGACCCACGAGGCCTGGATGTTCGTGACGTTGTCGAGGAACAGGCGCGAGACAGCGAGCGTGCGCAGGTACTCCCACCCGCTAGCCGCCTGGCCGGCGAACTCGCCCTCGGCAAGCTCCGTGTTGCCCGGCTGGAAGCTCCAGGGGATGAACGCCCGGAAGCCCACGGCGTCCTTCTCGGCGGCCTCGTCCTGCACCTCGCGGATGCGCATCATGTGCGCCACGCGGTCCTGCACGCTTTCGGTGCCGCCGAACATCATCGTCGCGGTCGTGGAGATGCCGAGGTCGTGCGCCTCGCGCATCACATCGAGCCACTGGTCGCTCGTCGCCTTGCGGGGCGACACGTGCGCGCGCACGCGGTCCACGAGGATCTCCGCGCCGCCGCCGGGCAGCGAGTCGAGACCCGCGTCGCGCAGGCGGGCGAGAACCTCGCGCGTGCTGATGCCCGAGACGCGCGCGATGTGCACCATCTCCGGCGGGCCGAAGCCGTGCACGTGGATGGGGAATCGCTCCTTGAGCGCGCGCAGCATCTGCTCGTACCACTCGATGCCGAGGTCGGGGTGCAGGCCGCCCTGCAGCAGGATGGCGGTGCCCTCGAGCGCGAGCGTCTCCTCCACTTTGGCGTAGAGCTCGTCGGGCGCGAGGACGTAGGCATCGGCGTCGTGGGCGTCGCGGTAGAAGGCGCAGAAGCGGCAGCCGCTCACGCAGACGTTCGTGTAGTTGACGTTGCGGTCCACGATGAACGTGATCTCACGCTCCGGGTGCAGCCGGTCGCGCATCGCGGTGGCGGCGGCGCCCAGCTGCAGGATATCGGCGCCTTCGAGCAGCACGAGCGCGTCTTCTGCCGAGAGGCGATGCTCGCCGCTCGCGGCAGCGAACGCGAGCTCTGCCGACTCCTTGCGCTCGCGTTCGCTCATTCGCCGAACACCTCGATGGCGGGCACGCGCTCGAGCTGGCCGATCGCGGCGGCCTCGGCAAGATAGCGCGCGAGGCCGTCACGGTACGCCGGCTCGAAGCGGAACTGCAGGGCGTCGAAGTAGCTGCGGAACTTCTCGGCGGGGAACTGCTCCCAGCGCGCCGCGTACGCGCTGATGTCGTCCAGATGCGCGCGGCAGTAGGCGAGCGAGCCGGACAGCGCCTCGGACACCGCCTGCACGGCGGCGGGGTCGTTCTCGGCGTACGCACGACGCACCGCCCAGACGGCGTAGACCATCGGCAGGCCGGTCCAAGCGGTCCACACAGTGCCGAGGTCGTAGGCGTGCAGCCCCTCGGGCTGGTCCCAGTACGCGCGCAGGGCCTCGTCGCCGATGAGCAGCGCGGCGTCGGCGTCGCGCAGCATCGCCGGGAGGTCGGGCGGCATCTCGACGTAGCCGGGCCTCGCGCGCCAGCGCTTGTCGATCAGGATGCGTGCGAGCACCTGCGAAGTGCGTGAAGTGTCGGTGAGCGCGACGGTGCGGCCGGAGAGCTCCTCGGCAGCCACCTTCGAGACGAGCAGGATGGATTGCACCTCGCCGTTGGAGGAGATCGCGATGTCCGGCAGGAGGACGAGGTCGTCGGCGTGGCGCGCGTACTCGATGGCGGGGACCGGCGCCATATCGAGCGTGCCGTCCAGAAGCTCGCGCGCGAGGTCGGCGGGATTCGCCCGCACGAGGTCCACGTCGAGGAGCACGTCGTTCTTCACCATGCCGTAGTAGAGCGGAAGGCAGTTGAGGAACTGGATATGGCCGAGCCTCGGGCGGGCCATACGCTACTCCCCGTAGACGCGCACGACGTTGTAGAGCGTGTCGCGCTCCACGGCCACGTGGCCGGTCTCCTCGATCATCGCCACGAGGTCCTCCTTGGAGAGGGCTTCGGGCGTCGTCGCGCCTGCCATGTGCGTGATGCGCTCCTCGACGACGGTCCCGTCGAGGTCGTCCACGCCGAAGGCGGTCGAGAGCTGCGCGACCTTCAGCCCCAGCATGATCCAGAACGCCTTGATGTGCGGGATGTTGTCGAGCATGAGGCGACCGATGGCGAGCGTCTTGAGGTCATCGAAGCCCGTGGTAGCGGGCAGGTCCGCGAGCTCCGTGTTGGCGGGATGGAACGCGAGCGGGATGAACGCCAGGAAGCCGCCGCTCGCATCCTGCTGTTCGCGCAGCCGGATCATGTGATCGACGCGCTCCTCGACCGTCTCGATGTGGCCATACAGCATGGTGCAGTTGGTGGCGATGCCGAGCGCGTGTGCCTCGCCGTGGATGCGCAGCCACACATCGCTCGACGTCTTCTTGTCCCACGCGGCGGCGCGCGTCCTGTCCGAGAAGATCTCGGCCCCGCCGCCGGGCAGCGCGTCGAGCCCGGCCTCCTTGAGGTCGGCGAGCACCTCGCGTGTGGTCTTGCCGCTGATGATCGCCATGTGCTCGATCTCCACGGCGGTGAACGCCTGCACGATGACGTGCTTGGGGGCGACCTCGCGGACCTTGCGCACCATGTCGACGTAGAACTCGTAGCTCCACTCCGGATGCAGGCCGCTCACGATGTGGATCTCGTACGCGCCGTCGGCGACGCCTTCGCGCGTTGCCTCGACGATCGCATCCAGCGTCATCTCGTACGCGCCCTCTTCGCCCTCGCTGCGGGCGAACGCGCAGAACTTGCAGCGGTTGCGGCAGATGTTGGTGGGGTTGATGTGGCGATTCACCATGAAGTGCACGCGGTCGCCGTTCGTGGCGCGCCGCACGCGATCGGCCATCTGCGCGATGCCGAGAAGGTCGTTGCTCCGGTAGAGCGTCACTCCGTCCTCGCGGGTGAGGCGCTCGCCGGCCAGTACCTTCTCGGCGATGGGCTCCAGCGCGGGGTCGATGAGGTGGAATGGGTGCATGATGTGGCTCCTGTCGGACGGGATGCCTCCTCGGGCATCCTGCGAGATTCTACCACCGGTCAGCGCCGACGAGACCGCGGTGTCGACCGTCGATGCCGGGCAGGTCGCGCCGCCCACGGCGTCCTGCCACGCGTCTCGGGGTATGAAGAACCCTGACAGTCCGGCGGCCGTCACGGCCGATGACGGAGGGAGCGATGATGCGCAAGCTACGCGCGGGCGTGCTCGTGCTCGTGGTGGTCCTGGCGCTCGTCCTCGGAGGATGCGCGAACGGTGAGGACGGGTCACCGGACGGCGACGGGACGGAAGCGAAGGGCCCCGTCTCGGTCGGCTCCAAGATCGACACAGAGGGTGGCGTCCTGGGGCAGATCATGATCGCGGTGCTCGAGGACGACGGCTTCGAGGTCGTCGACAAGACGAAGACCGGGACCACCGAGGTCGTGCGCGCCGCGCTGACCTCGGGGGAGATCGATATGTACCCCGAATACACGGGTACGGCCATCACGCAGTTCTTCCCGGGTGAGGACATCGACCCGTCGGTGACCAAGGACGCGGACGCGTGCTACGACACCGTCAAGGAGCTCGACGCCGAGCTCAACGACATCGTCTGGCTCGATCGCTCCTCGGCCAACAACACGTGGGCCATCGCGATCCCGCGCTCGCTCGCCGAGGCCGAGGGGATAGCGACGCTCGCTGACTGGGCGGCGTACATCAACGACGGCGGCGAGGTGAAGCTCGTGGGTTCGCAGGAGTTCGTCGACCGCGAGGATGCCCTGCCCGCGTTCGAGCAGGCGTACGGCTTCGATCTCACCGACGAGCAGCTCATCATCTTGTCGGGTGGAGACACGGCGCAGACCGAGGCCGCTGCGGCGCAGGGCACCAACGGCGCCAACGCCGCGATGGCGTACGGCACCGACGGCAGCCTTGCCGCGCTCGACCTCGTCGTCCTCGACGACCCGATGGGCGTGCAGCCGGTCTACCAGCCGGCGCCCACGGTGCGCGCCGAGGTCATGGATGCCTACCCGGAGATCGCTGACCTGCTCGGCCCGGTGTTCGCCGCGCTCGACCTCGAGACGCTGCAGGACCTCAACGGCAAGGTCGCGGTGGAGGGCCAGGATCCTGCGTCGGTCGCGACCGACTGGCTGAGAGCGGAAGGGTTCATCGAGTAGCGTGACCGACAGCACCGCTTCGCCGACGCGCTTCGACCGTGTCGCGCTCACCGGGGCGCTCGTGACCCTGGTGGGCGCGGCTGTGCTCCCGTTCGTCGAGCTTCGCGCGAACCGGCTCGTGCCGGGAAGCGGCCACAGCCTCGCCGCCGCCGGCCCGTGGGCGTTCGTCGTGTGGGGCGTGATCGCCCTCGCATTCGTGTCCGCGGTGGGCCCGAGCGCCAAGGCCCGGTCCGCGGCGTCCACCGCCGGCGCGTACGGGCTCGTGGCGGCGATCGCCTGGGCGCTCGGGGCGGCAGCGGAGGGCCTCCTTGCGGACATGTCCCCGGTCGCTCGTGTATCGGTGGGGGGCGGGGCATGGGTGATGCTCGTGGGCGCGGCGATCCTCGGCTTCGCCGGCGCCGAGGAGCGCTCCCGCTTCGTGGTGCGGCGCGCCGGGCCGGTCGTGCTGCTGCTGGTCGCCGTGGCCGGCGCCCTCGTCAGCGGAGGGCTCGACCGTATCTCCCTCGCGCGCGAGTTCGCCGTCCGGCAGGAACAGTTCGTCAGCCTCATCCTCGGCCACCTCGCGATCACCGGCGCCTCGCTCGCCGCGGGAGCGGCGATCGGCGTCCCGCTCGGCCTGCTCGCCGCCCGCAACCGGCGTGTGCGCGGGGTGGCGCTCGCGGTCACCGGCGTCATCGAGACCATCCCGAGCCTCGCGCTTCTCGGCCTGCTCGTCGTGCCGCTCGCCGCGCTCGGCGCCGCTGTGCCCTGGCTCCGCGATCTCGGGGTGCGTGGCATCGGGCCCGCACCGGGCTTCATCGCGCTGGCCCTCTACTCGCTGCTCCCCGTCGTCCGCAACACCTACGTGGGTCTCACGAGCGTCGACGCCGCCGCCATCGACGCCGGCCGGGGCATGGGCATGAGCCGCCGGCAGCTCCTCTTCCGGGTCGAGCTTCCGCTGGCTGCCCCGCTCGTGATGGAGGGCCTCCGGGTGGCGGCCGTGCTGCTCACCGGGATCGCCACGCTGACCGTCTTCGCGGGCGCGCGCACGCTCGGCATCCTCATCTTCGAGGGGCTCGGTCAGTTCGCGCCTGACCTGATCCTGCTCGGCGCCCTGCCGACCATCGCGCTGGCCGTGATCGCCGACATCGGCATGTCGGCGCTTGCCCGCGCCGTCACGCCACGCGGTGTCCGGGTGGCCGTACAGACGCCCGCTCCGACCTTCGCAGAGGAGGCCGCCGCATGATCCGTCTGGAGAACGTCACGAAGCGCTTCAGCGAGAAGACCGCCGTTGCCGGCCTCACGCTCGAAGTGCCCGAAGGCGAGGTCTGCGTGCTCATCGGCCCGTCCGGCTGCGGCAAGACGACCACGCTGCGGATGGTCAACCGCCTCATCGAGCCGACCTCGGGGCGCATCCTCATCAACGGTCGGGACGTGATGTCGATGCGCCCAGAGGAGCTCCGTCGTGGGCTCGGCTACGTCATCCAGTCCATCGGCCTGTTCCCGCACCTGACGGTCGCCGAGAACATCGGCGTCGTGCCGAGGTTGCTGGGTTGGGAGAAGCCGCGCATCGCCGACCGCGCGCGCGAACTGCTCTCCCTCGTCGGGCTCGAGCCGGACTCCTACCTCCGCGCGTACCCGCGTCAGCTCTCCGGCGGCGAGGCGCAGCGTGTGGGCGTGGCCCGGGCGCTCGCGGCCGACCCGCCCGTGCTGCTGATGGACGAACCGTTCGGCGCCGTGGACCCGCTCAACCGCGAGCGGCTGCAGGCGGAGTTCGAACGCATCCAGCGAGAGCTGCACAAGACCGTCGTGTTCGTGACCCACGACATCGACGAGGCGATCCGCCTTGCCGACCGCGTCGCGATCATGCGCGACGGTCGCCTGCAGCAGTACGACACGCCGGAGAACGTGCTGAACCGGCCGGCCAATAAGTTCGTGCACGACTTCGTCGGCGCCGACCGGGCGCTCAAGCGGCTCGTACGCATCAAGGTCACCGAGGTGATGCGGCCGGCCCCGCAGGCGGCGATCGACGACGCGCCCGAGGCGATGCGGGAGCGCGCCGGGGCGGGGCGCTTCGTCTACCTCACCGACGATGAGGGTCGCCTGGCGGGATGGCTCGACACCGACGACATCCGTGACGACGCTGTCGCCGACGCCATCACGACCGTCGATCGGCTGCAGGCGACGGTCGCCCGGGATGCGAGCCTGCGGGACGCGCTGTCGCGCATGCTCGGTCTCGGCTTCCGGAGCATCGCCGTGACCGATGACGAGGGTCGGATCATGGGCGAGGTCACGTTCGCTGCCATCGAGGCCGTCATGTCAGAGGCCGAGGAGCACCGCGGTCCTACGGCCGACGGGGAGGGCGCGTGAAGCATCCGACGCGCATACGCTGGGCTGTCATCGCAGTGGCTCTCGTCGGGTTCGCGCTGCTCGTCAGCGCTGAAGGGATGTGGCGGGACCTGCTCGGCGCGCTGTTCCCCGACTACCGGACGGTCGTGCACCCGCGGGGAACGCTCGTGGACTTCACGCTCGAGCACCTGGCGCTCGTCGGCGTGTCGAGCGCGCTCACCATCGCGGTGGGCGTCCCGCTCGGGATCTGGGTCACCCGGCGCAGCGGGCGTGAGTTCCGTCCGCTCGTCTCGGCCGGTGTCGACCTCGGTCAGACGTTCCCTCCGGTCGCGGTGCTCGCGCTCGCGATGCCGGTGCTCGGTTTCGGGTTCTGGCCAACGATCGTCGCCCTCTTCCTGTACGGCCTCTTCCCCGTCGTGAGCGGCACGATCGCGGGGATCGAGTCAGTGCCGCCTGCGGTGACCGAAGCCGCGGTCGGTATGGGCATGAGCCGCTGGCAGGTGCTGGCGCGCGTCGAGCTGCCGCTCGCGGCACGCGTGATCATGGCGGGCGTACGCACGTCGGTGGCGATCAACATCGGCACGGCCACGGTCGGCGCCGCGATAGGCACGGGCGGCCTGGGCGTCCCGATCATCGGCGGGTTGGCCGTGCAGAACATGGCCTACGTCCTCCAGGGCGCGATCCCGGCGGCGTTGCTCGCGGTGCTCGCCGACGCGCTGCTCGCGCAGGCCGAGGAGGGACTCGGCGTCGCGACGGGATAGCCCGTGCGCGTTGCGCGCCCGGCGCTCTCGACCTACTCTCGCTCTATGCCAGCGTTGCCCGACATCGCGCGCGTCACCGTCGCCGAGCATGCCCTGCTTCCCCCGGGATCGGTCGTGCTCGCGATGGTCTCGGGCGGAGCCGACAGCGTGGCGTTGCTCTCGCTGCTCGCGAGCGGCGACCTCGGCCGGGTCGAGGACCTCTCGGTCCTGCATGTGGACCACATGCTGCGCGATGACGATTCCACGGCCGACGCGGTGTTCGTGCGCGAGCTCTGCGATGAGCTCGGCGTGGCGTGCACCGTCGTGCGGTACGACGTCGCGGCGTACGCGGCCGAGGAAGGACTCAACCTCGAGGACGCAGGGCGCCGGATCCGTTACCGGTTCTCCACGAGCGAGCTCGACGCGCGGTGCGTCCGTCTCGGCGTCTCTCCTCTGCGCGGTCGGATCGCCGTCGCGCACACGCTCGACGACCGGCTCGAGACGTTCCTGATGCGCCTCGCCGCGGGCAGCGGGGCAAGGGGGCTGCGGGCGATCGCGTACGCGCGCGACCGCATCGTGCGGCCGTTGCTGGACGCCCGCCGCGCCGACGTGGAGGACTACCTGCGCGCGCTCGGCCGGACGTGGCGCGACGACGCCACGAACGCCGACACCGCACGTTCACGCGCCTGGGTGCGCCACGAGCTCCTCCCGCTGCTCGAGTCGCGCAACCCGCGCTTCACCGACGCGCTGACGCGGACGATCGGCATCCTGTCCGAGGAGGACGAGCTGCTCGCCGAGATGGCCGAGGCGTTCGCCCGGGACTTCGCATACCGGGAGCGCGGCCGCCTGTGCTTCCGGCGCGACCTGATGGCGACCCTGTCGCGGCCGATGGCCCGGCGTACCGTGCGAGCGGCGCTCTTCTCGGCCTTCCCTCAGGCGTCCCGCATCGAGTTCGAGCACGTGGAGGCGGTCGTGGACGGCATGACGGCAGACGGCTTCGCCCGGGACCTGCCGTTCGGTCTGCAGGCACGAGCCGAGTACGGTACACTCGTTGTCTCCCGCAGGGGGGACGAGCCGACGCCGATCGAGCCGTGTCCGCTCGACGTTCCTGGTACCTGTGACCTGGGCGCTTCGGGCAGGGTCGAGGCGCGGCTCGTGGCATCGGAGGCTGTGTGCGACGACCCGCTGCGCGCGTACGCGGACGCCCGTGCCATCGCCGGCCCGCTCGTCGTGGACCGGTGTCGCGAAGGCGACAGGATGCGACCGTTCGGCATGCACGGCACCAGGAAGCTGTCCGACCTGTTCACGGATGTGAAGGTGCCGAAGTCCGAACGCGCGACGACGCCGGTCGTGCGATGCGGCGAAGCGATCGTGTGGGTCGCCGGGGTGCGCGCGTCGGAGGACTTCCGGGTCCGCGCCGACGCGTCCGCCGCGGTGGAGCTCATTTGGCATAGGGAACAACAGTAGGGAGGCCCGCGGGCCGAAGACCGGAAAGGCGGGAACGGATGCACCCGGATGTCGAGCGCATCGTCCTTACCGAGGAGGACATCCAGCGACGCGTGCACGAGCTCGGCGCACAGATCGCGGCCGACTACGACGGACGTTCCTTGTTGCTGGTGGCCGTCTTGCGCGGCGCCGCGCTGTTCGTCGCCGACCTCGCCCGGGCGATCGACGGTCCCGTGGAGATCGACTTCATGGCCGTCTCGTCGTACGGATCGTCGACCAAGTCGTCGGGCGTGGTGCGCATCCTGAAGGACCTCGATGAGACGATCAGCGACCGTGACGTTCTCGTCATCGAGGACATCCTGGACACGGGTCTCACGCTCAAGTACCTCCTGCGCAACCTCGCTTCGCGCAAGCCGCGCAGCCTTGAGGTATGCACTTTGCTGTCTAAGGAAGGCAAGCAGCGCGTGCCGATCGATTGCCGGTACATCGGCTTCGAGATCCCGGACGAGTTCGTTGTCGGTTATGGATTGGACTACGCCGAGCGCTACCGTAATCTCCCGTACATCGGCGTCTTGAGACCGGCGGTCTACCTGTCGTAGCCCGCCCAAGGGGTGAACGTCTTGAACAAGAACTTGAGGACCGCGATCCTCTACCTTCTGCTCATCGCTGCGGCGCTCTTCTTCGTGGCGAACAGCTTCGATGCGCAGTCGCAGACGGTCGAGCTGGCGTCCAGCGACTTCGTCGGCGCATTGAAGGACGGGCGCGTGGTGAGCGCCGAGGTCTTCGTGCGCAACAAAGAGGTGCAGGGATCGTTCTATCCCGATGACGCCGCGCAGTCCGAGGGTGAGCCGTCAGACTACGTGACGACCTACCTGAGCGACGACAACATCACCGAGCTCCTGCAGGAGAACGAGCCCATCGAAGGCTACACGGTCAACACCGCCGACCAGTCGGCGTGGGCGAACATCCTCATCCAGCTCATCCCCGTGGTGCTCATCGTCGGCATCATGTTCTTCTTCATCAACCAGATGCAGGGATCGAACTCCAAGGTGATGTCGTTCGGCAAGGCGAAGGCGCGGCGCGTGACGCGCGACCAGCCGCGCATCACTTTCAAGGATGTCGCAGGCGTCGACGAGGCCGTGGAGGAGCTGCAGGAGATCAAGGAGTTCCTGGCGAACCCCGGCAAGTTCCAGGCGCTCGGCGCCAAGATCCCCAAGGGCGTGCTGCTCGTCGGCCCTCCGGGCACCGGCAAGACGCTGCTCGCGCGCGCCGTCGCGGGCGAGGCGGGCGTGCCGTTCTTCTCGATCTCGGGCTCGGATTTCGTCGAGATGTTCGTCGGCGTCGGCGCAAGCCGCGTTCGGGACCTGTTCGAGCAGGCGAAGGCCGCGTCTCCCTGCATCGTCTTCATCGACGAGCTCGACGCCGTCGGCCGCATGCGCGGAGCCGGACTCGGCGGCGGGCATGACGAGCGTGAGCAGACGCTCAATCAGCTGCTCGTGGAGATGGACGGCTTCGACATCAAGGACAACGTCATCATCATGGCGGCCACCAACCGTCCGGACGTGCTGGACCAGGCGCTGCTGCGTCCCGGCCGTTTCGACCGGCAGATCGTCGTGGACCGGCCGGACCTCAAGGGGCGCGCCGAGATCCTGCGTATCCACACCAAGGGCAAGCCGGTCTCGGCGGATGTCGACCTTGAGGTACTGGCGCGTCGGACGCCGGGCTTCACCGGCGCCGACCTGGCGAACCTCGTGAACGAGGCGGCGCTGCTCGCCGCCCGTCACGGCAAGAAGGAAGTCGAGATGTACGAGCTCGAGGAGGCGATCGAGCGCGTCATCGCCGGGCCCGAGCGCAAGAGCCGCATCATCTCCGAGAAGGAGAAGCGCGTGATCGCCTATCACGAGGCGGGACACGCGCTCGTCGGGCACGTCCTGCCCAACACCGACCCCATCCACAAGATCAGCATCATCTCTCGCGGACGGGCGCTCGGATACACGCTGGCGCTGCCGACCGAGGACAAGTTCCTCAACGCGCGGGGCGAGATGCTGGACGAGATCGCGATGATGCTCGGCGGTCGCGTGGCCGAGGAGATCGCTATCGGCGACATCACGACGGGCGCCAGCAACGATATCGAGCGTGCCACCAAGATGGCCCGCCAGATGGTCACGCGGTGGGGCATGTCGGACAAGCTCGGACCCATGACGCTCGGCGAGGAACAGCACGAGGTCTTTCTCGGCAGGGACTTCTCGTCGACGCCCAACTACAGCCAGGAGATCGCGTACGAGATCGACAAGGAAGTCCGTCGGATCATCGATGAGGCGTACGACGTCGCGCACAAGATCCTGACCGAGCAGCGCGAACAGCTGGACCGCATGGCCGATGTCCTGGTCGAGCGCGAGACGATCGATCGCGACGAGTTGACGGCGCTGCTCGAAGGCCGGTGGGACGCGTATCTCGAGGATGAGAAGCGGCGCGCGGCCGAGGAAGCGAAGAAGGGCAAGAAGAAGGACCGACGCGCGGCGGCCGAAGAAGCGGACGACCGACCGCGCGTGGAACTCCCCGCCGACTCCCCGAGCGGCCAGGGAGGCGTCGCCCCCGCGTAGCGCGCGTGGCAACGGTAGATCGATGAAGGCGTCGCCCGGTGGCTCATGGCCGGCAAGGTCATCATCGCCCTCGGGGGCGCGCTGCTCGTCGCTGCCGTCGGGTTGCTCGTCGGCGCCACGGCCGGCCGAGCGCTCGTCGGCGCTGTGGTCGTGTTGATCGCGGGCTTCTTCGTTCCCGATCTCTGGCTCGCCGATAAGGTCCAGCGCCGGCGGGACGCCATACGCCGCCAGCTCCCCGACATGCTCGACATGCTCACGATCAGCGTGGAGGCGGGTCTCGGCTTCGACGCCGGCGTCGCCAAGCTGGTCGGCAACACCGAGGGACCACTGGCCGAGGAGTTCGGGCGGGCGCTGCAGGAGATCCAGGCGGGGATGGCGCGCCGCGACGCCCTGCGCGGGATCGCCGACCGCGTCGGGCTGCCCGAGCTCTCGGCGTTCATCATGGCGATCGTGCAGGCCGACGTCTTCGGCATCAGCGTGTCCAAGGTGCTGCGGACGCAGGCGCGCGAACTGCGGGTCAAGCGCCGCCAGCACGCGGAAGAGCAGGCGCAGAAGGCACCCGTCAAGCTCGTGTTCCCGCTCGTGCTCTGCGTGCTGCCTGCCACGCTCATCGTCATCGTCGGACCCGCGGTCGTCTCGATCGGCGAGGGCTTCGGCCTGTTCTAGCGCGCTTCCTGTCCCCGGTGACTGCCGGAAGTCGCCTTGCGACCGTCGGGTATATGTGCTAGACACATAGATGCGCACCACACACACCACATCACACACGGGAGGTCGCGGTGTCTGGACAGCACGAAGAGCGGGGGCCCGGACGCCGCCGGTGCTGCGGGTCGGCTGCCGCAGGACGGGGGCGCGGCGCGCTGGTCGAGCCGGCGGTGCTCGCGGCGCTGGCGCGCGGGGAGTCCCACGGCTACGACCTGGTCGCGGCGATCGAGGAGATCACCGGTGGCGCCGTCGTGGCGGACACCGGCGGCCTCTATCGCGTCTTGCGACGGCTCGAGGACGAAGGCTCGGTCGTCTCGCACTGGGAAGAGGGCGAGACAGGCCCCGCGCGGCGCTCCTATCGGCTGACCGACGAGGGCCGGGAGCTCCTCGCGCACTGGCTGCAGCACCTGCGCGAACGTAAGCGGGCGCTCGACGCGCTCGTGGACGTCGTCGACGCGGCGGCCGGCGACGCGTGACCGCGCGGGGGGCGTGTATCAAGGGGGGCCGCCATGCGGTGGCCCATGGCAACGGGAGGCAAGACAGATGAAGGTGGCGGTGAGTTCGCTCGGCACGGACCCCGACGACCGCGTGGACGACCGGTTCGGTCGCGCGATGCACTTCATCATCGTCGATACCGAGACCGAGGAAGTCCTGCGCGTCGACAACGATGAGAACCGCAACGCGCTGCAGGGGGCGGGGATCGCCTCGGCGGAGCTCGTCGCCGAGCACGGCGTGGCGGCGGTGATCACCGGGCACCTCGGCCCGAAGGCGTTCCGCGCGCTGCGCATGGCGGGGATCGGCGGGTACCGCGGGTCCGGCATGACGGTCGACGCCGCAGTCGAAGCATTCAAAGCGGGGACGCTTGCACTCCTGAGCGAGGCCGACGAGGCGCATGGCGCCTGAGCGAGCGCGTACGGCAAGGCCGCGGACCGGCTCAGACCGCGGATCGGATGAGACCGCACACGGGAAGGACCACAGATGACCGAGAACACCAGGACCGTCCTCGCCGTTCCGTCCTCGGGCGCCGGCGGCATGCAGGCCGAGCGATCGGGTCACTTCGGCCGGTGCGACAGCTTCACGCTCGTCGAGATCGCCGACGGCGTGGTGGCGGACGTGCGTGTCATCAACAACCCGCCGCATGTCGAGGGCGGCTGCCTGCGGCCGGTGCAGCTGCTGGCGTCGCACGGCGTGAACGCCCTCGTCGTCGGCGGGATCGGCGCGCGCCCACTCGCCGGATTCGCTCAGGCGGGGATCGCGGTCTATCACGACGTGGAGCGGCCGTTGGTCGCCGAGGTCGTCGACGCGCTCATCGCCGGCGAGGTGGCGCTCATCGATCCGAGCGCTGTCTGCGGCGGCCACTAGGCCGGGCGGTCGTGCGCCGTCGAACCATCGCGGTCGCGTCCGGGAAGGGTGGGACCGGCAAGACGCTCGTGGCGACGGGGCTTGCCGCCGAGCTCGCCGGACGCGGGTTCACGGTGACGCTCGCCGATTGCGACGTGGAAGCGCCCAACGACCACCTGTTCTTCCCGATCGAGCTGCATGGTGCGCCCGTGGTGGTGCCGCTTGCCGAGTCGGACGCCGCAGCGTGCACGCGCTGCGGCGTGTGTCGTGACGTCTGCGCGTACGGCGCGGTCCGCCTCCTGGGAGACGTCGCCGTCGTCTTCCCCGAGCTCTGCCACGGGTGCGGCGCGTGCGCGACGGCGTGCCCGGCCGGCGCGATGGGCGAGCGCCGGCGACGGGTGGGCGAGGTCGTTCGGGGTTCGACCGCCGTCGGCCCGGGGCGCGTCCATATCGTGGCGGGGACGCTCGACATCGGCGAGGTGAAGGCGCCGGATGTGATCCGGGCCACCCGGCGGTCCGCCGAAGAGGCCGGCAGCGACGTCATCGTGATCGACGCGCCGCCGGGGACATCGTGCTCGGCCGTGGCGGCGACGCGCGGGGCGGACCTGCTCTTGCTCGTCACCGAGCCCACCGCGTTCGGTGCGCACGACCTCGCGCTCGCGGCCGAGCTCGGTCGGGCGCTCGACATCCCGCTCGCCGTCGTGGAGAACCGCGCCGGGAGCGGGCCGGTGAGCGTCGCAGCCTGGTGTTCTGCCGAGAAGGTCCCGCTCGTCGCGTCGATCCCGTTCGACCGCGCGGTCGCCGGGGCGTACGCGGAAGGACGGCTTCCGGGTGGCGAGGTCCGCGCGCTCGCCGACGCGCTGGCGGTCCTCGCCGATCACGTCACGGGGGAGGCGGTGCTCGCGTGAGGACGATTGCGGTCGCATCGGGCAAAGGCGGAACCGGGAAGACCACCGTGACAGCGCTCTTCGCGCACGAGGCGGCCGCCTCGGGGGGCGCGGTGCTCGCGGACTGCGACGTCGAGGCGGCCAACCTCCCGATCGCGCTCGGGGCGCGCGAGCCGCGGTGCTCGCCGTTCGCGGGCGGCGTCACCGCCGAGATCGACCCGCGGACGTGCTCGGCGTGCGGCGCGTGCGTCGACGCGTGCCGCTTCGGCGCGGTGCTGCCCGCATCGGCCGGGGAGCAGGGCGGCTATCGCGTGGACGCCTGGGCGTGCGAAGGCTGCACGGCGTGCGCGCGGGTGTGCCCGTCCGGCGCGATCGCGCTGCACCCGTCGCGTGCCGGAGAGGCCTGCATCGCCGGTTCGGCTGCGGGACCGATCGCGTACGGGGCGCTCCGCCCCGGCGAGGACCTCTCGGGCAAGCTCGTCACTGAGGTACGTCTGCTGGCGCGGGAGCATGCCGAGACGACCGGTGCGGCCTACCTCGTCATCGACGGCCCGCCGGGCACCGGGTGCCCGGTCATCGCGGCGATCTCGAACGCCGACCTCCTCGTGGCGGTGACCGAGCCGAGCATGTCGGGGGAGCACGACCTCGTGCGCCTCGTGGGGCTTGCGCGCCGGCTCGACGTGCCCGTGGCGGTGGTGCTCAACAAGGCGGACCTCTCGGCATCAGGCGCGGCACGGCTGCGCGCGCTGTGCGATCGTGAGCAGCTGACGCTCCTGGGCGAGGTGCCCTTCGATGCCGAGCTGGCGACGATGCTCGCGCGGATGGCCGACTCCGCCGATCCGGCCGCCGCGACGGCCGCCGTCCGAAGCCCCGGTGCGGAAGCGATCCGCGCGGTGTGGCGGCGGCTCGCGACAGCGCACGCGCCCTCGGTGGGGTAGAATCCCGCTATCGCAGCCGACACCTGGAGCGGGCTTTCATGGACCGAGAGAAGATCGAGCAGGGCGTCCGACTCATCCTCGAGGGCGTGGGCGAGGATCCCGCGCGCGAAGGCCTCCTCGACACTCCACGCCGCGTCGCGGCGATGTACGAGGAGATCTTCGCGGGCCTCGGGCAGGACCCGGCCGAGCACTTCTGCGTCACGTTCAACGAGGACCATCAGGAGATGGTGCTCGTCCGTGACATCCCGCTCTACTCGGTATGCGAGCATCACCTGTTGCCGTTCCTCGGCAGGGCGCACGTAGCCTACATCCCCGGCAAGCACGGGCGCATCTGCGGGCTCTCCAAGCTTGCGCGCGTGGTCGATGTGTACGCGAGGCGGCCACAGGTCCAGGAGCGGATGACGTCGCAGATCGCCGACACGCTCGTAGAGCACCTTGACCCGCAGGGAGTGCTCGTCGTCATCGAGGCCGAGCACCTGTGCATGTCGATGCGCGGCGTGCAGAAGCCCGGCGCCATCACCACCACCTCGGCCGTGCGCGGCATCTTCTCGCGCAACCCCGCGACGCGGGCCGAGGCGATGAGCCTCATCAAGGGGAGCTGAGATGGCACGCCGCTGGCGCTGCGGGGACGTCACGTTCACGCTCGACCGCACGCTCGTCATGGGCATCCTGAACGTCACGCCGGACTCGTTCTCGGATGGCGGTCTGTACGAGGACCCCCTCGACGCCATCGCGCGCGGGAGGCAGATGGTGACGCAGGGGGCCGACATCGTCGACGTCGGGGGCGAGTCCACACGACCGGGCGCCGAGGAGGTCGCGGTCGCGGCCGAGCTCGCCCGGGTGCGTCCCGTCGTGGGCGGGCTTGCGCGCGACCTGGGCGTCCCCGTCTCGATCGATACGCGTCATGCCGAGGTGGCCGAGGGCTGCCTGTCGGTGGGCGCGCGCGTCATCAACGACGTCTCAGGCTTCCGCGACCCCGCGATGGTGGAGGTCGCCGCGGCGAGCGACGCGGGCGTGGTCGTCATGCACATGCTCGGAGAGCCGCGGACGATGCAGGCCGAGCCGCGCTACGGCGATGTCGTGGCCGAGGTCAGGGAGCACCTGGCCGGTCAGGCCGAGACGCTCGAGCGGGCGGGTGTCGGACGGGAGCGCATCGCGATCGATCCCGGCATCGGCTTCGGCAAGACGGTCGAGCACAACCTCGAACTGCTGCGGCGCCTGCCCGAGTTCGCCGAGCTCGGATACGCGGTGCTCGTCGGCGTGTCGCGCAAGAGCGTCATCGGCGCGGTGCTGCACGAGCCCGATCCGCTGCGACGCGTGCAGGGCAGCGTCGCGGCCGCCGCATGGTGCGCCCTGCACGGGGCCGACATCGTGCGGGTGCACGATGTGCGCGACACCGTGAGCGCGCTCAAGGTCCTCCGCGCGATCGAGGGCTGACGTGCACGCCGGCGCCTACATCGGCCTCGGCTCGAACCTCGGCGATCGCATCGCGACGCTCGGTGCGGCGCTCGACGCGCTCGATGGGCTGCCGAACACGTCGCTCGTCGCGGTCTCGCAGGTGTACGAGACCGAGCCGTGGGGCGTCGCCGACCAGCCGCGGTACGCCAACGCCGTGGCGCGCGTCGACACCGGGCTGGCGACGGACCAGCTGCTCGCGGCGCTGCACGATATCGAGGACTCGCTCGGCAGGGTGCGCGGGGAGCGCTACGGCGCGCGGACGATCGACCTCGACATCCTGCTGTTCGGCGACGAGGAGTGGGACGCGCCCGAGCTCGTGATACCGCACCCGCGTCTGGCCGAGCGGGAGTTCGTCGTCCGTCCGCTGCTCGAGATAGCCCCCCACGTGCGGTTGCCCGACGGGAGCGCGCCCGACCCGCGCGCCGCGCGCGAGGGGCGCATCGTGACCGCGCTCGGCCCGGTGCCGGGTTTCGAGCATCTGACCGTCTCCCCCGGAGAGCCGGTGGCGGGCGCCGACGCCGACGGCGACCCCTTCGAGCCGACCGGGTACGCGCTTCGGCCCGGGGAGACGTGGGTCGTGGTGGCCGAGCAGCAGCGGCAGTCCCTTCTCGGCTATGGGCCTGACCTCGAGCTCCTCTTCCTGGAGACGGTGCTGCGCGAGGAGGGGATCCCGCGAGCGCTCGGCCCCGAGGCGCCCGACGAACAGCACAACCCATGGGGGCTGCGCGGCCTGTTGCGGCTGTACGTGCCGTCCTCGTTCGAATCCCGGGCGCGACGGCTGATCGAAGACGCGCTGCGTGCGCGTCCCGAGCAGGGGTGGGAGGACAGCGCAGGGGAGTAGGGAGCGCTGCCTGCTCGGTGTATACTCATGACCCCTACCGCTGATGACCGCCTGGACCCCGCGTGGGCTGGGACGGTCGGGAAGGAGCCGCACGATGAGCGCCGCATCCCCTGAGACCGGGACGCCGGTCACCACCGCGACGTTTCGCGCCAAGAAGGCCGCCGCGGAACCCATCGTCATGATCACGGCGTACGACACCCCCGGCGCGCGCCTCGTGGACGCTGCCGGCGTGGACTCCATCCTCGTGGGCGATTCGGTCGGCATGACCGTGCTCGGCTATCCGACGACGCTGCCGGTGACGATGGAGGACATGCTGCACCACACGGCTGCCGTCGCGCGCGGCGCGTCGCGCGCGCTCGTGGTGGCCGACATGCCTTTCATGTCCTACCAGGTGACGGCCGAGGAGGCCCTGCGCAACGCCGGGCGCTTCCTCGCCGAGGCGGGCGCGCACGCCGTCAAGCTCGAGGGCGGCCGCGTCGTCGCTCCCCTTGTGCGACGGATGGTGGCCGCCGGCATCCCTGTGATGGGGCACGTGGGGCTCACGCCGCAGTCGCTGCACGTCTTCGGCGGGTACCGGGTCCAGGCGCGCGAGAGCGAGGGCGCGCTCGCCCTGCTCACCGACTGCCTTGCGCTCGAGCGAGCGGGCGCGTTCGCGATCGTGCTGGAGCTCGTGCCTGCCGAGGTGGCCGAGTTCGTCTCGGCCGAGCTCGCCATCCCGACGATCGGCATCGGCGCCGGGCCGGGCTGCGACGGCCAGGTGCAGGTCTTCCACGACCTGCTCGGGCTAGGGGACTTCACGCCCAGACACGCCGTGCGCTACGCGGAGCTTGGCGAGGCGGTCCGCACCGCGGTGGCGTCCTATGCGACCGACGTGCGGTCGCGCACCGCGCCGGCCGAGCGGCACTTCACGCACGCTGACGAGGGGGTCATCGAGGAGCTTGAGGCGTCCGCGTCGCTTGCGCGCGCGGCGGCCACGGGGCTCGAGGAGGAGTAGTGGAGCGTTCCGGGTCCAAAGAGGAGGTACGTCAGGCGGTCGGCGCGGCACGGCGCGAAGGCAAGCGCGTCGCGCTCGTCCCCACGATGGGCGCGCTGCACGAGGGACACCTGTCGCTCGTGCGCGCGGCGTGCGAGCGTGCCGACTACGTGATCGTGTCGCTGTTCGTGAACCCCATGCAGTTCGCGCCCGGGGAGGACTTCGAGGCGTACCCGCGCGACCTCGATGGCGACCTGACGCTGCTTGCCGCCGAGGGGGCCGACTTCGTCTTCGCGCCGAGCGCCGAGACGATGTACGCACCCGACGCCTCCGTGACCGTCGACCCCGGTCCGCTCGGCGCGGTCTGGGAAGGCGCCTCGCGCCCGACCCACTTCCGCGGCGTGTGCACGGTCGTGGCCAAGCTGTTCGCCATCACCTCGCCCGCGCTCGGCTTCTTCGGCGAGAAGGACTACCAGCAGCTGCAGGTCGTCCGCCGCATGGCCCGCGACCTCGACCTGCCGGTCCGCGTGGTCGGCTGCCCGATCGTGCGGCACGCCGACGGGCTCGCGATGTCGAGCCGCAACGCGTACCTCTCGGCCGATCAACGTGCGGCGGCGCCCGTGCTCTACCACGCGCTCAGGACCGCCGAGACGCTCGCGCTCGGCGGCGAGACCGACACGCGCGCGCTCGCCGGTGCGATGGCCGAGACGATCGCGGCCGAGCCGCTCGCCCGGATCGACTACGCGGCGGTCGTGCACCCCGAGACGCTCGAGCCGCTCGACGCGCTCGACGGCCCGGCGCGCGCCATCGTGGCGGCACACGTCGGCGCCACGCGGCTCATCGACAACATGGCGCTCGTCGGAGGCGACGGCGGCGAGGCGAAGGCGGGGGACGCATGATCGAGGACCTCACGGCTGTGCACGAGGAGATCCGCGCGCTGGCGGCGGAGCGTGACGCGGTGCTCCTGGCGCACAACTACCAGCGGCCCGAGGTGCAGGACGTCGCCGACTTCGTGGGCGACTCGCTCGGCCTCGCGCGTCAGGCGGCCGCGACCGACGCGGCCGTCATCGTCTTCGCGGGCGTGCACTTCATGGCCGAGACCGCCGCGATCCTCTCGCCCGACAAGACCGTGCTCCTGCCTGAACCGCGCGCGGGTTGCCCGATGGCCGACATGATCACCGCCGAGCAGGCGCGTGCCTTCAAGGCGGCCCACCCCGGCCTCCCGCTCGTGACCTACGTGAACTCCTCGGCGGCGGTCAAGGCCGAGACGGACGTCTGCTGCACGTCGGCGAACGCCACCGACGTCGTCCGGTCGCTCGGCGCCGACCGCGTCCTCTTCGCTCCCGACCGCAACCTCGGCGCCTGGGTCGCCTCGCAGGTGCCCGAGGTCGAGGTCACGGTCTGGGACGGCTGCTGCCCGATCCACGACGCGGTCACGCCCGCACAGGTCGAGGAGGCGCGCGCCGCGCACCCCGGCGCGCTCGTGCTCACGCATCCCGAGTGCCGACCCGAGGTGAACGCGCTCGCCGACGCGGTCCTGTCGACGAGCGGGATGCTCCGCTATGCCGCCGCGACCGACGCCGCGGAGCTCATCGTGGTGACCGAGGAGGGACTGCTGCACGGCCTCTCCAAGGCGGCGCCAGGCGTGACGTTCCACCACATCGCCCCGCGGATGCTCTGTCCCAACATGAAGCTCACCACTATCGAGAAGGTGCGCGACGCGCTCCGCGACCTGCGCGGCGCTGTCGAGGTGCCCGAGGAGACCCGCGCCCGCGCGCTTGGCGCTGTCGAGCGGATGGTGGCGATTGGCTGACCTCGGCGTCCCGTCGCGCGACCGCTACGCGCTCGGCTTCGACACCGGGGCGCTCCCGACCGCGTCCACCGACGTGCTCGTCATCGGCTCGGGCATCGCCGGGCTCGTGGCGGGCCTGCAGGCGTCACGTCTCGGCAGCGTCACGCTCGTTACCAAGGGCGAGCTGTCCGAGACGAACACGTGGTATGCGCAGGGCGGGATCGCGGGGGCGGTCGGCGAGGCCGACTCGGTCACGCTCCACCTCGCGGACACGATGGCCGTGGGTCAGGGCCTCTGCGACCCGGCGGTGGTCGAGGCGGTGGTGGCCGAGGCCGCGGATGCGCTCGCCGACCTCGTCGACCTCGGCGTCGCGTTCGACACCACCGCCGAGGGCGCCATCGCCCTCGCCCGCGAGGGCGGTCACAGCCTGCCGCGCGTGCTCCACTCGGGCGATGCGACGGGCGCCGCCATCCAGAACACGTTGGCCGCGGCGGTGCGCGCTTCCGGCGCGATCCGCGTGGTCGAGCGCGCGTTCCTTGTCGACCTCCTCGTGCACGAAGGCGCGTGCGCAGGGGCGCTGCTGCTCGACACCGCCTCGGGCGCGCTCTCGGCCGTCTACGCCGGCGCCGTCGTGCTCGCGACGGGCGGGTGCGGGCAGGTCTATCGCGTCACCACCAACCCGCTCGTGGCCTCCGGCGACGGGGTCGCCGCGGCCTGGCGGGCGGGCGCGGAGATCGCGGACATGGAGTTCGTGCAGTTCCATCCCACCGCTCTCGACAGCGACGCGAGCCCCAAGTTCCTCATCACCGAGGCGCTGCGCGGGGAGGGGGCGTATCTGCTCGACTGCGCCGAGCGGCGCTTCATGCCCGGCGTGCATCCGCTGGCCGAGCTCGCGCCCCGGGATATCGTGAGCCGCGAGATCGAGACCGTGATGCAGCGCTGCGGGCGGCCCAACGTGTGGCTCGACGCCCGCCACCTCGGCGGGGAGTACCTCGCCAAGCGCTTCCCGACCATCTGGGAGACGTGCCGTGAGGCGGGCTACGACCTCGGCCGCGACCTCATCCCGGTGGCGCCCGCCGCGCACTACATGATCGGCGGGGTGCGCGTGGACGTCGACGGCCGGAGCTCGCTGCCGGGACTGTACGCGTCGGGCGAGGTGACCGCCTCGGGCCTGCACGGCGCCAACCGCCTCGCCTCGAACTCGCTGTTGGAGGGGCTCGTGTTCTCGCGGCGCATCGTGCGCGTGCTTGCCGATGAGGTCCGCCCCGTCGTGCCCGTCCGCATCGCCGCGCCCGGACGCGAGCGAGCAGCGGCGGCCGGACAGGACGTGCGCGGAGCGCTCCAGGCGATCATGAGCGCCAACGTGGCGGTACGCAGGTCGGCCGAGGGGCTCTCCGCGGCGCTCGCGGGGCTCGCGGAGCTCGCGCCGGGCGCGACGCCGCATCCCGGCGATGTCCGCTCGCTCGAGACGTTCAACCTGCACACCGTGGCGACGCTCATCGCCGGCGCGGCGTCGTTGCGGACCGAGAGCCGGGGTACGCACTACCGTGAAGACCGTCCCGCGCGGGACGACGCGCGCTGGCGCGCGCATGTGGTTTGGCGCCGGGATGCGCCACCGCGACTGGTCTCCGTGGGGGAGCCGGCGCCGCCGGACGCGCCGACCGGACGCGACGAGGCCCCCGGGGAGGGATGACGTGCACACGCTGCCCGACATCGACGATATCGTCGCGAGCGCGCTCGCCGAGGACCTGGGAGTGAGCGTCGCCATGGTCGAGTCCGGCGACGACGACCTGTCGCGGCGCGATGCGACGAGCGCGGCCACCATCCCGGCGCACGCGAGCTTCTCGGGCGTGATCGTCGCGCGTACGCGCACCGTGGTCTGCGGCCTGCCGCTCGTCGAGCGTGTGTACGACCGCCTCTCGCGTTCCGTGCCTGCGGGGACGGAGGCGGTCGAGGTCTTCCCGCTCGTCGCCGAGGGCTCGCGTGTGGCGGAGGGGGCGGCGGTGGCCGAGGTACGCGGTCCGGCCCGGCTCGTGCTCGCCGGGGAGCGGACGGCGCTGGACTTCCTCATGGTGCTCTCAGGCATCGCCGCGGAGGCGGCGCGGTGGCAGGAGGTTGCGGGCCCCGATCTTGTGGTGACGGACACCCGCAAGACGATCCCGGGGCTCCGGGCGCTCTCCAAGTACGCGGTCCGCGTCGGCGGCGGCCACAACCACCGCGGAGGCCTCTGGGACATGGTGCTCATCAAGGACAACCACATCACGGCGGCGGGAGGGATCGCCGCGGCGGTCGCGGCCGCGCGGCGCGTGTACCCCACCCTCGCGGTCGAGGTCGAAGCGGACACGGTCGAGCAGGCCGTCCAGGCCGCGCGCGCGGGTGCCGACATCGTGCTGCTCGACAACATGGACGACGAGACGCTCGCCGCGGCCGTCGCCGCCGTTCACGAGGCGGCTCCCCGGGGTCGCACGGTGCTCACGGAAGCATCGGGAGGCATCCGGTTCGAGCGTCTCGACACGCTCCGGGACACTGGTGTCGATCGCGTGTCCACGAGCGCCCTCACGATGGCCCCGCCCGCCGACTTCGCGCTTGACGAGGCCCCCGCGGACGCGGTCACCGCCGCCCGGTGACCGCGCGGCGTGCGACGGCCCGGTCACGACTGAGACGCGCGCGGCCCGGAGCGGGTATCATCAGCGGAATGGCGCCTCACCCGACATCACCCTCCGACGTGCGTATCGCATACCTGACATGGGTCCGTCAGGCGGCGCTGGCGACGCTCGTGCTCCCGGTCCTCATCGCTGCCGAGCAGGTCGCGGCGGCGCGGGGCTGGTGGGGCGCTCCCGATGCGGGTGCGGGGACGTACATCGTGTGGGCGCTCGCTGCCGGGTGCGTCTTCCTTGCGCGCGGCGAGCGGATGCGCCTCCAGCGCTCCGAGCGCAATGACGAGGAAGATGACGTTCTCGGCCATGTCAGGTCGGTGTCGTGGCGGCTCGTGCTGCTTCCGCTCGGGCCGGCGTTGCTCGGGTTCGGGTGGTCGTTCGCGAGCAAGCAAGTCGCGGACTTCGCGGTGATGTTCGTGGTGAGCCTCGTCGTGCTCGCCGTCTACTTCCCGCGCTATGAGCAGTGGCTTGCGTGGACGGGTGCGAGCGATGCCAGCGGGGGAGGCGCCGGGTGAACGTGCCGCAGACCGGGTTCGCGCCCCTCGACTGGTTCCTCGCCCTGCTGGACTCGTGGGGATACCTCATCGTCACCGGCTTCACGGTCTTCGAGAACCTCTTCGTGGTCGGCTCCGTCACGCCGGGCGAGACGGTCGTGATGGCAGCCGGCTTCGTGACCGTGAAGGGCAGCCTCAACCTGTGGTTCGTGGGCGCCGCGTCGCTTATCGGCACGCTTGCGGGCACCAACCTCAGCTACTACTTCGGCCGGCGGGGCGGGCGGCAGGCGCTCATCAGGTACGGCGGCCGCTTCCTGGACGAGGAGCGTATCCTCGCTGCCGAGGAGTACTTCGAGCAGCACGGCTCCAAGACGATCCTGCTCTCGCGATTCGCCGCCGGCTTCAAGAACATCGTGCCGATGCTCGCGGGCGCGTCGCGCATGAACCTCCTCGTCTTCGAGGCGTGGACGCTGCTCGGCGCGCTCATCTACACGACGCTCATGGTCGCGCTCGGCCGTATCTTCGCCGAGAACTTCGACCGCGCGCTCGCCGTCGCCCGCAACATCACCTGGTTCGGACTCTTCCTCCTCGTCTGCATGGTCGCGTTTCTCATCTGGGGCCGGCGCCGCCTCTTCGAGCGGCGCGTCGAGCGCCTGGCCGAGACAGCCGAGATCGTCGAGGAGCGCGTCGGCGACGAGGCGTTCGCCGATCGGGTGCCCGATGACGAGCACGCGTAGGATCGAGATCGCTCGCGCGCTCATCCGTGCGCGCGGCGCCGCGGTCTCCGGCGAGGCGCTCGCCGCCGAGCTCGGCATCAGTCGCGTCGCCGTGCTCAAGCACGTGCAGGCGCTCCGGGAGACCGGGTTCGACATCGAGGCCGAGCAGGGCAGCGGCTACCGGCTCGTCGAGGAGCCCGCGCTCGCGATCCCCGAGACCGTGGCGCCGCGTGTCACCGACCCGCTCTTGATCGCGTTCGCCGGCGGCGCCGGGGTCGCTTCGACCAACGATGACGCCAAGGCGGCCGCGCGGGCGGGTGCGGCCGAGGGCACGGTGGTCATCGCGGCGTCGCAGAGCGCGGGGCGCGGCCGCTTCGGCAGGACATGGGAGTCGCCTTCAGGCGGCGCGTACACGTCGGTGGTGCTGCGCCCGGCGATGCCTCCGGTTGCGGTGTCTCCGCTCGCGCTCGTCGTGGCATGCGGCATCGCCCGCGGGCTCGATGCGCTCGGCGTACGCCTCGGCATCAAGTGGCCCAACGACCTCGTGCTCGACGGCCGCAAGGTGGCCGGCGTCCTCTTGGAGATGTCTGCGGAAGCCGATATCGTTGAGTGGGTCGTCGCCGGCTGGGGGCTCAACGTCCGTCGCCCCCTCGGTGCGCCCGACGGGGCCGCGTTCCTCCAGGACGCGGTGTCGGGTTCGAGCCCCCCGGAGGTCGCGGCGCTCGCTCTCGACGGCGTGGCCGGGGCGTACCGGCGATTCGCGAGCGATGGCTTCGTATCGCTCGCGGGGGAGTTCGAGGCGCGCGATGTCCTGCGCGGGGCGAGCGTCGTCGTCCGCGACCTGGCTGGGCGGGTGACCGCCGAGGGCGAGGCGCGCGGGGTGGACGACGCCGGGCGGCTCCTCGTGGGAGGGACCGCCGTGGCGGCCGGCGAGGTCACGTTGGGGAGCGGAGGGAGCGGCTCGTGAGCGTGAGGTACCGGAAGCGCGATCTGGGCAAGGTGCTCGATGATGCGCTCGGCATGTACCGCGCGAACTTCAAGCCGCTCGCGATCGCGCTGGCCGTGACCGTCTTCCCGGTCGCGTTGCTGATGGGACTGGCCCAGGACTTCTACTACCGCGGCTACTTCGAGAGCGTGTTGGCCGAGCCGACCGGCGAGTTCCTCGGCATGCTGCTCGTCTACTACGGCGTGCTGGCGCTCGCGTCGTTGCTCATGTGGTTCGTGCGGGCGTACTTCGAGGCGTCGCTGCTCACCGCCGCGCCCGCGCTTCTCGGCGGCGCCCGGCTCGAGCCGCGTCCGATGCTCAAGGCGGGGTTGCATCGCTACGGCTGGTACCTGCTCACGCAGTTCTGCGTGGTGACCCTGGCGGGCATCGCGGGCGCCTTCAGCTTCTTCCTGCTGTATGCCGGCGCGATCGCCGTCTATGCGCTGCTTGCGGTGGCGCCGGTCATCTCGGTCGTCGAGGGCGCCGACCTCGGCACCGCGTTCAGCCGGTCGATCAAGCTCGTGCGGGGCAGCTTCTGGCGCGTCGTGGGCTACGTGGTGCTGCTCGCCGTGCTGTCCTCGGCGTTCCAGGCGGCGCTCTCGTCGCCCGCCATCATCCGGCAGGTCGTCGAGACCGTCCAGAACCCCGAAGCGATCTTCGCGCCGGTGTCGATCGGCTGGAAGCTGCTCGAAGGACTGCTGCTTGCCCTGGCGATGGCACTGCCCATGCCGTTCGCGACGCTCGCGGCGTTCAACCTCTACATCGACCTGCGGGTCCGCACGGAAGGCATGGACCTCCTGGCGCGAGCGCGCGAGCTCGCCGAGGCGGCGTGACCGCGCGCCGGACACGCGTGACGTCGCACCGCTTGGTCGCGGCGCTGCTCGTTCTCGCTTGCATCGCGCTCGCCGGAGCGCTCCTTCCGGCGTCGGCGTCCGCCTCCGTCGCGCCGTATGCCGCACGCGTCGCGCAGGCGCGCGTCGTGCTCGACGACGCGGGCGCCGACATCGCCCTGCCACAGGTGGCCGAGGAGACCGCCGGGGAGGTCGCCGGGCTGCTGCCCCGCTCGGAGACGGTCGCGATGCCCGACGGCACGTCGGTGCTCGTCGATAACACGGAGCTCCATGGTCTGCTCGCCGAGCTCGCCCTCGCGGGAACGCCGGCCGAACGTGAGGAGGTCGCCGGGCTTCTCGGCGGGCACCTCGACGCCCTGGCGCTGCTCGCGGATGGGCGCAGCGGCACCGTCGCGTACGACGCCGCGCTCTTCGAGCGCGTGCTCGAAGAGACGCGCATCGTGGAGGAGTCAGCGCTCGATCGCTGGGCGCGCGAGCTGCAGCAGCGCGTGACCGAGTGGCTTCGCTCGCTGCTGAGCGCGTCTTCAGGGGAGGCTGCCGTGCTCCCCCTCGTCGAGTACGCGGTGTGGGCGGTCGCCGCGCTGGCCGTCGCCGCCGCCGCGGTTCTCGTGCTGCGGGCGTGGAGGCGCGCCACGGTACGACGCGAATCCGTGGAGGTCGCGGAGCACGAGGCCGAGACGCCCGTGGTGGCGGTCGCCGTCGGGCTGCCGGCCGACGTCCTCGCCTACGCCGAGCAGGCGGCGGCGCGCGGGGACCGCCGCGAGGCGGTACGCGCGCTGTTCGGAGGCGCCGCCCGGCTCGTCGGGAGGCGGGGCGTGGTCGAACGGACGCGGACGCGCACGACCGCAGAGCTCGTGCGTGACGTGACGCGGGCCGCGCCGGCGCTCGGCGACGACCTGTCGGCGCTCGCGCGGCTGTTCGAGCCGGCGTGGTACGGCCACCGCGATCCGGGCGAGCCGGGCTGGAGCGCCGCCCGAGCAGCGTACGTGCGCCTCAAGCGCGCGCTCGGGACCGGTGGTGCGCGATGAAGCGGATCAGGGTCGACGCGCGGCTCGCTGCCTCGGTCGCCGTGGCGGTCCTCGGGCTCGCGCTCTACTGGGCCGCCGTCGTGGCCGCCGACCGCTACTACGAGAGCCCGGTCGCGGCGGCGAGCACCTACTCCTCCGCGCCTGAGGGGCTGAGCGTGCTCTACGCGTATCTCGAGCAGTCCGGCGCGGACCCGACGCAGCTTACGAGCTTCGACGAGCTGCCCGAGGAAGGCACGCTCGTGATCGCCGCGGACGCGCGGCTCGAGAAGCCCGTCACAGACGTCGAGGCCGAGCGCGTGGCCGTCTGGGTCCGGGAGGGAGGCCGGCTCATCCTTGCGGGATGGCACGGCGAGGCGTTCGCGCGCGCGCTCGACCTGCACGCGACGCCGTCCGGCGGGACGCTCGCCGAGCTGTCGCCGCGGCAGCCGGCGGGGAGCTTCGCCGGGGTCGGCCGCGTGGAGGCGGGCGAGCTGCGGCTGCGTGCCGAGGACGCCGCATGGGCCGCTCCGCTCGCGGACGCGTCCGGCGCAGCGATGCTCGTGCGCGCCGTCGGGGAGGGCGAGCTCGTCTGGCTCGCCGCGGCGCACCCGTTGACCAACGACGGGATCGTCTCGGCGGACAACGCCCGTTTCGCGGTGCAGCTCGTGACCACCGGCGGACCGGTGGCGTTCGACGAGTACCACCACGGCTTCGCCTACGGAGGAGGCGTCTGGACGAGGATCGGCGCCTCGGGACGGGCAGGAGTCCTGCTCGTGCTGGCGGCGACCGTGGCCGTGCTCTACGCCCTCGGGCGCCGGATCGGGCCACCGATCCGCGAGGTGGCGACGCCCGAGGCGCGCACGACGACGTACATCGCGTCCCTGGCGCAGCTCTACCGTAAGGCGGGTGCGCGCGCCGAGGCGCTTGGAGCGCTTGAGGACGGGGTCGCCCGGGCCGCGGCGGCACGGCACGGCTCGGTGGCGTTCGGCCTGACGCGTCATCCCGTCGCCGCGGGGGCGATGGAGCGGTCGGCCGCGCTGCGTGAGCGTGGAGCGGTGACCGAGGAGGAGTTCGTTTCGGCCGCGGCGGCGCTCGTCGCCGCGAAACGGGAGGTGGAGGGCATCGATGGCTGACATCCAAACCACAGGCAGGCTCGCCGATGCGGTTCGAGGCGAGGTCGCCAAAGCGGTGGTCGGGCAGGACGAGGTGACGGACGCCCTGTTGATCGGGCTGCTAACCGGCGGTCACATCCTGCTCGAGGGTGTGCCCGGCACCGCGAAGACGCTCATCGCGAGGACCGTCGCGTGCGCGCTCGACGCATCGTTCAAGCGCATCCAGTTCAGCCCCGACCTCATGCCGTCGGACGTGGTCGGCACCAACGTCTTCGACCTGGAGACGCAGAGCTTCCGTCTCCGGCAGGGACCGATCTTCGCCAACATCGTTCTGGCCGATGAGATCAACCGCACGCCTCCCAAGACCCAGGCGGCGCTGCTCGAGGCGATGCAGGAGCGCCAGGTCACGATCGACGGCGTCTCGCACGCGCTCCCGGCGCCGTTCCTGGTGATCGCCACCCAGAACCCCGTCGAGTACGAGGGCACGTATCCGCTCCCCGAGGCGCAGCTCGACCGGTTCCAGCAGAAGGTCGCTATCGGCTACCCGAGCGAGGCCGAGGAGCTCGCCATCGTACGCCGCCACACCGGCGGCATGGAGATGGTCGACCTTGCGGCGCTGGGCGTGCGTCCCGTCGCGAGCGCGGACGACATCGTGGCGGCGCGCGCCGTCCTCGATACGATCGTCGTGGACGAGAGCGTCTCGGCCTATGTCACCGCCATCGTGCGCGCCACGCGCGAGCACCCGGCACTCTCGCTCGGAGCGAGCCCGCGCGCCGGCGTGAGCCTGCTCGTCGGGGCCAAGGCCGCCGCGGTGATCGCGGGGCGCGATTTCGTGACGCCCGATGACGTGAAGTCGATGGCGCCGCGCTGTCTCCGCCACCGTCTGATGGTGCGGGCCGAGGTCGAGATCGAGGGCACGAACGCCGACGTCGTTCTTGCCGACATCCTCGGGCAGGTGCCGGTTCCGCGATGACCGGCGCGCTCACCCGCTGGCTCGAACGCGTCCCGTACGTGACGCCGCGCCTCGCCGTCGCGCTCGGCGCGCCTGCGCTCGCCATGCCGCTTCTGCGCGGCCCGGCGGCGTGGGTGCTCGCGGGCGTGTGGGTGACGGGGTGGCTCGCGCTCGTGCTGGCCGAGCACCGGCGTGCTCCCGGCCCCGGGGCGCTCGCGGTCCAACGCGAGCTTCCGGTGCGGCTCTCGATCGGCGTCGCGAACCCCGTCGTCGTGCGCATCCGTAACAGCGGGGACGTCCGCGCCGTGGTGGTGGGCCGAGAGACGCCGCCCGCCGGTTTCGCCGGAGAGCGGCGCTTCGGTCCGCTCGAGGTGCCGGCGCACGACGAGGCCGAGGCGACGCTCAGGTTCACGCCGCCGTCGCGCGGCGCGTACGCGTTCGGCGATGTCGGCCTGCGCTCTCTGGGCCCCCTCGGCCTGGCGGGGCGGCAGTTCCGTGTCGCGCTTGCCGAGCAAGCCCGTGTCTACCCCGACATCACCGCGGTGAAGCGCTACGCGCTGCTCGCGCGCAAGGGCGCGCTCCACGAGCTCGGGGTCAAGGCGGCGCGGTACGCGGGCGTCGGCACGGAGTTCGAGTCGCTGCGCGACTACCAGCCCGGTGACGACTATCGCTCGATCGACTGGAAGGCCACTGCGCGCCGCGCCCGGCCGGTCGTGCGCAGCTACGAGGCCGAGCGGAGCCAGACGATGGTCATCGCCATCGACGCGGGGCGTCTCATGGTCCCGGTCGTCGGGGGACTGTCCAAGCTCGACCGCGCGGTGAACGCCGCCCTGTTGCTCGCCTATCTCGGCATCGAGAGCGGCGACCTCGTCGGGCTGCTGGTCTTCGGCCGAGATGTCGTGACGTACGTTCCACCGCGCAAGGGACGCCGGCAGTTCCAGGCGGTGCTCGAGGCGCTCTACGCGGTCGAGGGCCGCGTGGAGGAGCCCGACTACCGCCGGGCGCTCTCGTTCCTCTCGGCCAAGCTCTCGCGCCGATCGCTCGTCGTGCTCTTCACCGACCTCGCCGGCGTGGAGCCCTCCCGTCGGCTGCTCGGGACGCTCGCCGGCATGATGCCGCGGCACCTGCCGTTCGTGGTCACCCAGCGCAATCGCGCGATCGAGGAGCGTGCACGGCGGCCGGTCGCCAACGAGTCGGACGCGTTCGAGGTCGCCGTCGCCAATGACCTGCTCGGGGAGAAGGCCGAGGCGCTCCGCGCGCTTGCCGCCCGCGGCGCGCTCGTGCTCGACGTCGAGCCGGCCGAGCTCTCCATCGCGGCCGTCAACCGCTACCTCGAAGTGAAGGCGCGCGGGCGCCTGTGACGACGCTCGCTCAGGCGCGGGCGCTCTTCTCGGCGGCGGTCTCGCCTCTGCCCGGCAGGAAGATGTAGAGCGCAAGCAGCGCAGCCATCCCCGCGCCGAACGCGAGCTTGGCGACGGGCGCGAACGGCCGGGGCGTGATGAACCCCTCGATGAGGCCGGCCACCACGAGCAGCGGGATCACGCCCAGCACGAGGCGAACGGCATCCGCCGAGACAGCCTTCAGCGCCTGTCCGCGCGTGCGATCGCCGGGGAGCAGCAGCGCCCCGGCGAGCTTGAGGCCGGCCGCCCCGGCGAGCGCGATGGCCGGCAGCTCGATCGCGCCGTGCGGCACGATGAGCGCCCAGAACGAGAGCGAGTGCCCCGCTGCCGCGAAGGCCCCGGCGAGCACGCCGAGCAGGACGCCGTTCATGAGCAGGGCGTACACGGTGAGCGCGCCGAACGTCATACCGCCGGCGAACGCCATGAGCGACACCTGGATGTTGTTGGCGGTGATGCCGCTCGAGATCGCCGGGGCGAGCGCGGCCGGAAGCCCGGCCCCGCCGGGCCGGGGCGCCGCGACCACCTCGCGGAACGTCTCGGGCACCAGGAGCCGCGCTACCTCGAGGTCGGTCTGCGCGAGCATGAAGCCGATCGCCATCGCACCCACGAGCAGCGCCGCGCTCACGAGCAGCGGGCGCAGGTTCGCTCGCACGAGCCGCGGGTAGCCGGTGGCGATGAAGCGGGCGATGTTCGCGAGCCGGTGACGCGACGTGCCGTAGAGCTCGGCGTGCGCGAGCGCCACCAGGCGGTTGAGGTAGTCGACGATCTCACTGCCGGGGTAGTGCGTCTGCGCGTACGCGAGGTCAGTCGCCGTCCGGCGGTAATCCTCGTGCATGCGCTTGAGGTCGGTGCCCCCGAGGGATGCGACGCCGCGGCGGCGAACCGCATCGACGGCGGTGCCGAGACGGACCCACACCTCGCGCGAACCGTCGATGAACTCCCGTTCCTCCACCGAGGCGCTCCTTCACGGCTGACGTCTGGCCTATGCTAGCATCCTCGTGACCGCATCGGCGCGCGGAGGAGTGCGATGACTGAGACCGCCGGGCACCAGACCCTGTCCGTCGAGACGCCCGAGTCCGTCACGTTCGCGTTCGAACTGGCCGGCATCGCGTCGCGCGGTGCGGCCCTCATCATCGACACCGCGCTGCTGACGCTCGTCATCCTGGCCGAGGTCCTCCTGGCGACGGCCGTCACGGCCGGCCTCGGAGCGGCGCTCGGCGACGCCGCCGTCGAGGGAGTCGTGGCGTGGGTCATCGGCGTCACCATCGTGGTCGCCTTTGCGACGTACTGGGGCTACTACGTCTTCTGCGAGGTCGCGCGCAACGGACGCACTCCCGGCAAGCAGGCGCTCGGCATCCGCGTCGTTCGTGACGATGGCGGTCGCGTCGGTGTGATGGAGTCGGTCATCCGCAACGTCATCCGGCTCGTCGACATGCTGCCCGGCTACTACGCCGTGGGCCTGGTGGCAGCGTTGCTGTCGAGCTCGGCCAAACGGCTCGGCGACATGGCGGCCGGCACGGTCGTGGTGCGCGACAGCGGAGAGGTGACGCTTTCGCTCGAGGCGGCGGGCCGTTCGCCGAGGGTCGCGCTCGTGCACGACTTCCTCGGCAGGCGCGCCGAGCTCACCCCCGAGGCGCGCTACCAGGTGGCCGTCGCTATCCTCGCGGCATGGGGCGAGGAGCCGGGCGAGTGGGACGAGCCGACGATCGCGGGCAGGCTGGCCGATCTCGCCGGTGCGCGTCCGGTTGACGCGACGCGGGCGAGCACGTAGCGTTAACCGCCAACAGCAAGCGGTTAACGGAGGGTCGATGAACGACCGGTCCTACCAGCTCGTCACCGCGGCGCTCATGGTGGCGCTGCTCGCGGTCTCAGCGTGGGTCACCCTGCCGCTCGGCGCCGTCCCCGTGACGCTTCAGGTGGGCGTCGTCGTCCTCGCCGGCCTCCTCCTCCCGCCGGGCACGGCCGCCGCGGCGGTGGGCGGCTACGTCCTGCTCGGGGCCTTCGGCCTTCCGGTCTTCTCGGGCATGCGGGGCGGACCGCACGTGCTCGTGGGGCCCACGGGGGGCTATCTCGTCGGCTTCGTGATCGGGGCGGTGATCGCGTCGCTCGTGAGGCGCCACCTCGGCGCCCGGATGCCGCGCGCGGCCGACGTCCTGGCGGCCGCCGTGTGCCTTCTCGGCATCTACCTGTCGGGATGGGCGTGGCTTGCGGCGTCTACCGGCATGGGGGCCGCACCCGCCTTCGTGCAGGGTGTGGCCGTCTTCCTGCCGGTCGACGCGCTCAAAGCGGCGGCGGCGGTCGTTCTCGCCGCAGCCCTGCGGCGCGCCGGTGCCCGCGTCGCGCGGCATGCGTCCGGCTAGGGGGAACGCGTCTCTTCTCGGCCTGTCGCGTGTCAGACACTCCCGATAGTATGGGGTGAGCACGCAGCAGACGAGGAGGGGTGATGGCCCGGGCGGTACGCTTCATACACGCAGCGGATCTCCACCTCGATGCTCCCTTCAAAGGCGTGAACGCCACCGACGAACGTGTGCGGCAGGCGCTCGTCGCCTCCACCTACGACGCGCTGTCGGCGCTCGTCGACGCGTGCATCGAGCGCTCGGTGGACTTCCTCGTGGTCGCCGGCGACGCCTACAACAGCCGGGACCGGAGCGTGCGCGCGCAGTTCGCCTTCAAGGCGGCGATGGAGCGGCTCGCCGACGCCGGCATCCGCGTGTACGCCGCGGCAGGCAACCACGACCCGACGAGCGGGTGGACGGCGGGCCTCGCGCTGCCGGACAACGTCCGTGTCTTCTCGGACACGGCGGTCGAGCGCATCGTCGTCGAGGACGGGGGAGAGCCGCTCTGCGCGGTGTACGGGCGCAGCTATCGACGCTCGGCCGAGACCGCCGATCTCGCGCGCGACTTCTCGCGCGTGGCCGAGGACGACGTCGCGATCGCCGTCCTGCACACGAACGTCGGAGGTCGGACCGAGCACGAGCCGTACGCACCGAGCACGCTCGCCGAGCTCCAGTCGGCGCGGATGGACTACTGGGCGCTCGGCCACATCCACAAGCCGGAGGTACTGACCGAGCAGGGCACCGTCGCGGTCTATGCCGGCTGCACGCAGGGCCTGAACCCCAACGAGGCCGGTCCCCGCGGCTGCTACCTGGTCACGGTCGGCGGCGGTGTCTCGCTCGAGTTCGTGCCGACGGCCGCGGTCGTCTGGGATCGCCGGACGGTCGACGCCACGGAGCTCCCGGGCGTGGGGGATGTGCGGGCCGCGCTCGCGGAGGTCTGCGCCGACGTCCGACGCGACGCGGGTGGACGTCCGGCGATCGTGCGGATCGCGCTCGAAGGCCGAAGCGATGCGCACGCCGATCTCGCGCGTCCCGGCGTGCTGGCCGACCTCGTCGATGACCTGCGCGCCGAGCAGCTCGACATCGAGCCGTGGGTCTGGGTCGACCGCGTGCGCGACCTGACGCGACAGCCGGTCGACCTCGCGGCGCTGCGCGAGAGCGAGGAGTTCGCCGGCGACCTCGTGCGCCTCTCAGACGAGCGCCTCGCCGACGCCGCGACGATCGTGCACGAGCTGCTCGCCCCGGTCTCCGAGTACGCGGGTCGCGACCTCGAGACCTCCTTCGACGCGACCTCGATCGTCGAGCGCGCGCGGGATGCCGCGCTCGACCGCCTGCTGGCCGAGGAGGGGTCGTGAGGCTACGTCGCATCGAGGCCGTCCGCTTCGGCGGGCTGGTGGACCGCTCGCTCGGCGACCTCGGCGAGGGGCTCACGATCGTGCACGGCCCCAATGAGGCCGGCAAGAGCACGTTCACGGCGCTCGTGCGCTACATCCTGTACGGATTCCCGTCGGGTCGTGAGAAGGAGCCGCAGTACTACTCGGCGGCGGGCAAGCGCCAGGGGCGCCTCGTCTTCGCCGATGACACGGGCAGCTGGGCGGTGGACCGGACGGAAGGGCCCCACGGCGGTCCCGTCGAGGTGCGGACCCTGGAGGGGGCCGCCCGTCCGGGACTCGTCGAGGCGGTGACGGCCGGTGTGAGCCAGCTCGCGTACAAGGTCGTCTTCGGCTTCGGGCTCGACGAGATGGCGCGGATCGAGGCGCTCCGGGGACAGGATGACGACATCATCGCGCGCCTGTACGCCGCGAGCGTCGGGCTCCGCGTGAGCCCGCATGACGTGCGTGCGGCGCTCGATGACGAGGCCGACCGCCTGTTCACGCCGCGCGGGCGCAACCGGGAGATCAACAAGACGGTCGCCGAGATCAGGGAGATCCGGGACCGACTCCGCGCGCTCGAGCGGGAGGCCGACACCTACCAGGAGGCACGCGACCGTCTGGCCGAGATCGGACCCGCGCTCGCGCGCGCCCGGGAGGACCGGGACGAGCGTCGCAGACGCTTCACCGAGGCGAGCCGTGCCGCCGAGCGGCTGGCCGAACGCCTGCAGCGGATCGAGACGCTCGAGGGCGAGCTCGTCGAGCTGCGGCGCGCGCTGCTCGACGCCGAACAACAGCGCGCTGCCGTCGCGATCGTCGAGGACGACGCCCCCACCGCGCTGCTCGCCGCGCTGGCCGAGGAGTCCGCTGCCTTCACGGAGGGGCGGCAGACGCTGCGCGACGCCGAGGTCCAGGTCGNNGCATGCGGCGCGCCGCATGCGCGACGCGCTCGCTCGGGTTGCGGGCGACGACGACGCGGTGCTCGCGCTCGGCGCTGACGCGACCGTCGCCGAGTCCATCGAGGGCGCGCGAGACGACATCCAGCGGCTCGCGCTCGAGGTCGAAGCGCGCGAGCGCGACGCGCAGCGTGCCCGGGAGGCGGCGCAGCGTGCCGAGAAGGGCGCGACCGCCGCGTTGCGCTCGGCCGGTGTCGAGCCCGGCCCGAATGCGGACAGCATCGTCGAAGACCGCCTGGCCGCTCTCGACAGCGTCACCGCCGCCGGGCTCCACGAGCGGGCACGGAGGCTCGAGCCTGCTCCGCTCGTGCTGCTGATATCGGGCCTCGTATCGCTTGCCGCGGGTCTCGTCCTGCGCGAGTACGTGACCGTCGCGATCGGTGTGCTGCTTGCCATCGCCGGCGCCGTCTTCCTCGTGCGCCCCGCGCGCGGCTCGCTCGCTCCGGAGGCCGTCTCCGGCGATGATCTCCGCGCGCTCGGCCTGAAGAGCCCGCCCACCGCGGTGGAGGCGTCTCGCATGCGTCGGGCGTTCGAGGCGGCCCGTTCAGCGCTGCGCGAGCGTGCGGAAGCCCTCCGATCGCTCGAGGCGGCCGAGACGGACGTCCGTCTCGCGACCGACACGCTCGCGGCCCGACGGACCGCCTGGGCCGCCTGGGTGGCCGAACGCGGTCTGCCGGAGGGCTCCACTCCGGCGAGCGCCGCCGAGGCGCTCGCGGCCGCGCGCGACGCCGTCCAGGCGCGGGCCATGCTCCAGGAGCGCGAGGCCGCGGCGACGCGGGTGCGCGCGCGACTCGATGACTACGTCGAGCGCCTCGTCTCGGCCGCGCGGGACGCCGTCGACGTCCCCGACGACCCGACCGATGACGACGTTCCCGTGATCGTCGGCCGCGTGAGGAGCCTGCTCTCCGAACGCACGGAGCGGCGGGAGCGCGGGTCCCGGATCGCCGACGAGATCGCCGGCCTCTCCTCCCGCATCGAGGTCACCGAGACGAAGCTCGCGTCTGCGAGCGCCGACGCCACGGCCGTGCTCACGCGATGGGACATGGCCGAGGGCGGCTCCCTCGAGGCGCTCCAGGCGCTCGCCGACCGGGAGCGACAGGCTGCCGAGGAGGCGGAGCGCTCGTACGACGAGCTGGCCGAGGAACGTGCGCGTCTCGATGAGCGGCTGCATGAGGGTGCGCGTGAGGCGCGCGGCGGCGAGCTGAGGCTGCGCCTCGCGGGGGCGCAGGAGCTGCTGGCCGAGCAAGCCGAGCGCTACGTGGTCGCGCGAGCCGCTGCGATGCTCGTGGGAGCGGCACAGGAGCGCTACGAGCGCGAGCGGCAGCCGGACGTGGTCAAGCGCGCCCGGGAGGTCTTCAGCCACATGACCGGCGAGCGGTACCCCGGGCTCACCGTCCCGCTCGGCGGCGGACCGATCGAGGTGCACGATGCGCGCGCCGGTTCGAAGGGGTCCGATGTGCTGTCGCGTGGTACCGCTGACCAGCTCTACCTTGCGCTCCGGCTCGGGCTCATCGAGCAGCTCGACGGTGTCGGCGAAGGCCTTCCAGTGCTCATGGATGACGTGCTCGTGAATTTCGACCCGCTTCGGCGACGGGGAGCAGCGGATGCGATCGCTGGGCTCGCTGAGCATCGGCAGATCGTCCTCTTCACCTGCCACCCCGAGACGGCGGAGCTCATGGCCGAGGTCGCCCCGACGTCGACGCGCATCGACCTCGATGCCTGTGAGGCCTGACGGTCCCTACGGCTCGTCGTGGAGCGCCGGAAGGCGAAGCGTGAAGACCGAACCGCCTTCAGCGCGGTTGGCGGCTTCGATCGTGCCGGCGTGCGCCTTGACGATGGCGCTCACGATCGCCAGGCCGAGTCCCGCCCCGCCGCTCAGGCGGTCGCGGCTCGGCTGGGCCCGGAAGAAGCGGTCGAAGAGGTGCGGGAGCGCATCTTCGGGGATGCCCGGACCCTCGTCGGTGATGCGCACGATCGCCTGGCCGTTCTCGGCGGCCAGCTCGACGTGCACGACGCTGCCCGATGGAGAGAGCCGTGACGCGTTGTCGATGAGATTCCCCACGACCTGCTGTAGGCGGTCGGGGTCGCCCAGGACCGCGGGGGACTCGCCGATGACGACAGCGGTGGTCTCCCGGATGTCCAGGAGCGGCTGCAGCCCCTCGACGGCGCGCTCGGCGATGACTTTCAGGCTGACCCGACGGAGCGGCAGCTCACCGGTGGCGCCCTCGATGCGCTGCAGCGTGAGAAGGTCGTTCGCGAGCCGGGAGAGGCGCTCGGACTCCCGCACGATCGTCTCCAGGAAGCGGCGCGCCTCGTCCTCGGGCACGTCCCCGTCAAGCAGCGTCTCAGCCGCGCCGCGCACGGCCGTGAGCGGCGTGCGGAGCTCGTGGCTCACGTCCGAGACGAAGCGCGTCTTGGCGCGCTCCTCCTCGCGCAGCTCGACCAGCATGCGCTCGACCTCATCGGCCATCGCGTTGAGCGCCTCGGCCACCTGGCGTGTCTCCCTGCTGCCCATCGGCGTGGCGCGCACGGCGTGGTCTCCGCCGGCGAACGCCGACGCCGCGTCGCTCAATTCGCGCAGCGGGCGCGACAGCCAGCGGGCCAGCACTTCGGTGATGACCAGCGTGACGATGATGAACAGCACCACGACGACGACTAGTCGGAGCCGGTAGGCATCGAGCAGCGTGAGGATGGAGAACGTGCTCGCCGAGGAGTACGTGACGCCGACGATGATGCCGTCGGCCAGGACCGGCTCGGCGATGTAGATCCCGACTCGACCATCGTCGATGGCGCGTGTGGCCGCTCCGTATCCGCCGGCAAGCGCCTTCTCGACTTCCGGTAGATGCGAGTAGTCGACGTCGACCCCGTCGGGTCCCGCCGAGTCGACGATCGCCACACCGCGGCCGTCCAGGAGCCGGATGCGCGAGATGATGTCGGGTCCCGCCGCCTGCAGGGCGCGCGCGATCTCGTCGCTCTCGCCCCGGCTGATGGCGCTGTCGCCCTCGGCGAGGTACGCGGAGCTCACGAGCTCGGCGATGAGCCGGCTCTGCGTGTGCAGGCGCTCTTCCAGCTTGCGGAGCGCGAACGACTCGAGCTCCTGGAGGAAGTAGTAGGACAGGCCCGCCGCGGACGTCACCGCGACGAGGAGGAAGGCGACGAGAAGCCGCGTACGAATCGGGGTGCGCATCGCTTACCCGGCGAGGCGGTAGCCGTACCCCCGCACGGTCTCGACCACACCGGGGTCGACGCCGCCCTGCTCGAGCTTGTCGCGAAGGCGCTTCACGTGCGTGTCGACGGTCTTCGTCTCCACGACGTACTGCCACCCCCACGCCTCGCGCAGCAGCTGCTCGCGCGAGAGCACTTTGCCGGCGTGACGCATGAGGCACGCCAGCAGCTCGAACTCCCGGGGGGTGAGGTCGAGTTCGGTGTCTCCGTGCTGTGCGACGTGCGCATCTTCGTCGAGCACGATGCCCACGGCTTCGAGCACCGAGCCGCCTTCGCTCTCGTCCTTGCCGCCGCGGTGCGTGCTACGTCGCAGCAGGGCCTTCACGCGCGCGAGCAACTCTCTGACGCCGAACGGCTTGGCGAGGTAGTCGTCGCCTCCGAGCTCCAGGCCGACGACCTTGTCGAGTTCCGTGTCACGCGCTGACAGGAAGAGCACGGGCACATCGCCGCGTGCACGCAACTGTCGGCAGACCTCATAGCCGTCGGTCCCGGGCAGCATGATGTCGAGGACGATAAGGTCGTAGTCGTTCTCATCGGCCATGGCGAGGGCCTCGTCGCCGTCGCGGGCGACGTTGACCTCGTAACCCTCCTTGCGGAGGTTGTAGGATACGAACTGCAGGATCGAGTCCTCGTCGTCCACCACGAGGATCCTGGCGGGAGTGCTGGTCATCGAGCCTCCTTGAGCGGAAGACATCGTCTCGGCCGATGATAGCACCGAGGTCCTGACAGGCAGGTGCGCGTAACCGCCTCGTAAGGCGTGACGAGCAGCGTGGCCTCGCGGCCGCGGGAGGGAGCACACATGATCCTGGCCGTCGATGTGGGCAACACCCAGACGGTACTCGGCCTCTTCGACGGGGATACCCTCGAAGGGCATTGGCGAATCTCCACGGAGACGATGCTGACCGCCGATGAGCTGCGCGTGCAGATCGGCGGACTGCTCGCGCTCGACGGTTGTGCGTGGGCCGATGTCGAACGCCTTGTGATCGCCTCGGTGGTACCGGCGCTCACGCTGGCGTACGAAGAGGTGGCCGAGCGGGCGACCGCCCTCGCCCCGATGGTGGTCGGTCCCGGGATCAAGACGGGCATCGCCATCCGCTACGACAACCCGCACGAAGTGGGCGCCGACCGCATCGTGAACGCCGTCGCTGTCTTCGAGGCATACGGAGGTCCGGCGATCGTCGTCGACTTCGGCACCGCGACCACGCTCGATGTCATCGCCGATGACGGTGCGTACCTCGGCGGAGCGATCGCGCCAGGCGTGGAGACGAGCGCGGAGGCGCTCTTTCGGCGTGCCGCCCGGCTGGCGAGCGTCGACCTGGAGCCCCCGGATCGCGTCATCGGCCGCAACACCCGCGAGTCCGTGCAGGCCGGGCTGCTGCTCGGCGAAGCCGTGATGGTCGACGGCCTGGTCAGGCGTGCGTGGAGCGAGCTCGGCGGGCCATGCGAGGTCGTGGCGACCGGCGGACTCGCTGAGCGCATGGCCGAGCTCTGCGAGACCATCGGTCACGTGGACGCCGACCTCACCCTGCGAGGGCTATCGCTCATCTATCGCCGCAACGTCTGACGCGGCACGCGCTTTGCTCCCCGCGACACCCGTGACGCGTCGCTTGCGAATGCAGTCACGATTGGCGGGACGGGTCGCAGGGTGATACCATCCGGGTGTTCAGGCAAAAGCAGGCGCACGACAACGACGGTGCCTTCCCCGGGCTCCCCGAATCGCGCGTTCACGCATCGGCACGACGGGCACGTGCGCCCACGTGATGAGGAGTGAGTTGTATTGAACAAGCGGGCCAAGCAGCGCCTGATCGGCGTGACCGCGATCATCGTGATCATCGTCGCCGCCATTCTCGTCGGTACCGGCAGGGGAGCGGGTGCCGGTGCGCTCAAGTCCTCGGTCGCGGACGTGGCGGCGGACGACTCGCTCGTCGGCCAACAGGTACAGGTGAGTGGCCCGGTGGTTGCCGGCTCATGGGTGGCAGGGGCGAACCCGTTCGAGTTCGAGATCCACGATCAGGGGGAGACGAGCGGTCCCACGCTCAAGATCGTGTGGAGCAAGGCCGTGCCGAGCGCGTTCGGTGACGGTACCGTGGCCATCGTGACCGGAGTCGTCCAGGACGACGGCTCGATCGTCGCCGACAAGCTCATCACGCAGTGCCCATCCAAGTACGAATCCGCGACCGGCGCGCTCTCGGTGGCCGACGCGCTCGCCAAGAAGGAAGAGATCCACGGCAACCCGGTGAAGGTGACGGGCTACATCGTCCCGGGGACCATCGTGGCGGCCGGCGAGGGCGAGCGCTTCTCGGTGGCTGACGCCCCCGAGGGTGGCGAGACGCTCGGCATCGCGTTCACCGGGTCGCTGCCCGCAGGCATGGAGGACGGCTCGAAAGTCGTCATCCAGGGCCGCTTCACCGACGGCGCGTTCACCGCGGACGAGGTCTCTCTCGACGCGGACCAGTAAAGTACCGGTCCTGACCGGCGTGACCCGCACGGACTACGACAAGGAGTAGCGCATGGCGCTGAGCGACCTCGGTAACGTACTGTTGGGATTCGCGGCGATCGCGGCGATCGCGTCGATCGGGAGCATCGCGGTCGGCCGGAAGGCCGAAGACGGTGGTGTCTTGAACCGCTTCGGTCACTACATGACCTATGCCGTCCTCGGGTTCGTTACGCTGGCGACGCTCGCCCTGGCTACCGCGTTCCTCGGCGAGAACTTCACCCTCGAGTACGTCGCCTTCAATCACCCTAACGTCGTGGGCCCGTGGGCCTGGCTCTACCGACTCTCGGGCGTGTGGGCAGGACGTGAGGGTTCGCTCCTGTTCTGGGAGTGGGTGCTCGCCCTGTACGCGGGCTTCGTGGCGTACAAGTTCCGGAAGGGCGATGACACGCTCGGCAGCACGGGCCTGGCGCTTGTGAACTTCGTCCAGGTCTTCTTCCTCGTCGCCCTCTTCATCCCGCAGAACAACCCGTTCAAACCGATCGACCCTTCGTTCCTCGATCCCACGACCGGGGCGCTTCTGATCAATGCGGCGATGAACCCGCTGCTCCAGAACCCGTGGATGATCTCGCATCCCCCGACGCTCTTTATCGGGTATGCGGGTCTGACCATTCCGTTCGCATTTGCACTGGCGGCGCTCATCACGGGTGACACATCGAAGCGGTGGGTCCAGGCGACCGACCGCATCACGGTCTTCTCATGGTTGCTGCTCGGCATCGGCATCGGGCTCGGATCGGTGTGGGCGTACGTGGAGCTCGCGTTCGGAGGCTACTGGGCATGGGACCCGGTCGAGAACGCATCGCTCTTGCCCTGGCTGACCGGCGTAGGACTTGTGCACTCGATGACCGTCTACCGTCGGCGTGAGGGGTTCCGTTCGTGGACCATCTTCCTCGCTGTGTTGACGTTCGTCCTGGTGCTGCTTGGAACGTTCATCACGCGGTCCGGCGTCGTGCAGTCCGTGCACGCGTTCCAGGAGGACATGCTGTCTTTCTGGCTCTTCATCACGATGATGGTCGGCTCTATGGCGGCCGGGCTCATCGGCATCTATCTGCGTCGCGGCCGGCTGGGCGGCAGCGAGACCTTCGATCGGCTCATGTCCAAGGAAGGCTCGTACTACGTCAACAACGTGATCATGACGATGGCGGCGCTCCTGGTCGCCTATCTGACCATGACGTCCGCCTTCAAGGAGTGGCCGCTCGCTTGGCTTACCTCCTGGTGGCCCGGAGCCGGTCGCATCTTCGGTGCGGCCACGTATGACGCGCTCGCGAGACCCATCGGTATCGCGTACATACTCGTGATGACGGTGTGTCCCATCCTGTCGTGGGGTGGCAGCGAGTTCGGGCAGTTCTGGAAGCGGGCCAAGTGGCCGGTCGCCGGAGCCGCAGTGTTTGGTGCCGGGTTGCTCGGGATCTGGTGGACGAGCATGCTGCCCTACTACCAGCAGACCGCCGAGAGCATGGCGCCGGTCGTCAACCACACGCTCGCGGTCATCGGTCTCCTCACCGCCGCTCTCGCTGTGGCCCTGCCGGTGTATCTGTTCGTGGATGGCGCACGCAGGCGCGCCTCAGCGCGCGGGGAAAGCTTCGGCTCCGCGCTCGGCTGGATCTTCCTCAAGGCACGCACGCAGTCGGGTGGCTACCTCGTGCACCTCGGCATGGGGATCATCCTGATCGGCCTCATCGGATCGACGATGTACGTGAGCTCCTACGACGGTACGATCGCGATGGAGCAGGGCGCCACGTTCGCTGCCGGCCCCTACACGTACGAGTTTTCCGGGTACGAGGAGGTCACCGAGCCCAACGGCGACGAGGTGCTCACGCTGTCGCTCGACGTGCTCCGTGATGGCGCTGTGGTCGACACGCTGACGCCGCAGCTGCGCTTCCCGCTGCAGCTGCGAGAGCAGAATCAGACAACCCAGAAGGTCGCTATCGTCGAGCAGCCGCTGAAGGACATCTTCGTGTCCTTCTCGGGCATCACGCAGGAAGGCACCGCATACATCACGATCAAGTACTTCCCGATGCAGTGGTGGGTGTGGTTCGGCTTCGTCGCGCTCATCGTCGGCAGCGGCCTCGCGTCCTGGCCGAAGAAGTCCCGACTGAAGGCGGCATAGGGAGCGCATGGAGGGGGCAGGCCGCGATACGGCGCTCGAGGTCCGGGATCTCAGTCGGGCCTTCGGCGTGCGCAAGGCTCTCGACGGCGTGAGCCTCGAGGTGCCGAGCGGCGCCTTCCTCTCCATCTTCGGTCCCAACGGCGCGGGAAAGACGACGCTCGTCAAGGTGCTCACGACCCTGCTCAACCCCACGAGCGGCGCCGCGTCCGTCTGCGGTCTTGACGTGGTGGCCGAGGCGGTCGCGCTGCGGCATCGGATCGGGCTCATCAGCCACAATCCGCTGCTCTATCCTGATCTGACCGCCGAGGAGAACCTACTGTTCTTTGCGGACCTATACGGCGTGCAGGATGCCGAAGAGCGCGCCCGGGAATTGCTCGAGGCTGTGGAGCTCGACCATCGCCGCCTGGACCTCACCCGTACGTTCTCGCGCGGCATGCTCCAGCGGCTGTCGATCGCGCGCGCGCTGCTGCACCGGCCCGACGTGCTCTTCCTCGATGAGCCGTACTCGGGCCTCGATCCGCACGCCATGGATATCCTCGACCACCTCATCGCGCAGATCCGCGGTGAGCATACGTTCGTGATGATCAGTCACGACCTCGATAAGGGTCTGCAGCTGTGCTCGCACGCGCTGATCCTCGCCAGCGGTCGCGTCGTGCTCTACGAGGAGCGCGACGCGCTCGATGAGGCGGCGTTCAAGGAGACCTACCGCGCCACCGTCGGGATGGGGGTGGCGTGATGGACGGCCTCGCATGGCGGCAGTTCAAGGCCATCCTGCGCAAAGACATCGTGATGGAACTCCGCACGCGCGAGATGGTGACCTCGATGGGGCTGTACGCGATCCTCACGATGGTCGTCTACCAGGTCGCCCTTTCGGAAGCGGGGGCCAGCCTCGACGTACGTCTCGTCATGCCGGGACTCATCTGGGTAGCGTTCATCTTCATGTCGCTGCTCGGCCTCAACCGGTCGTTCGTGCACGAGAAGGACCAGGGGTGCATCGAGGCCCTGCTGCTCGCGCCCATCGACCGGCCGGTGATCTTCTTCTCCAAGTTCACGGGCAACCTGCTGTTCCTGCTCGTGGTCGAAGTGCTGTCGCTCCCCGTGTTCTCGTTCCTGTTCCTGCAGGAGCAGCAAGGTATAGCGAACCCCGTGTGGATGGTGGGCCTCGTGCTCCTCGGCGCCTCGATAGGCATCTCGGGGGTCGGCACGCTGCTTGCGACCATCTCGGTGAACACGTCGGGCCGGGACATCATGCTCGCGGTGCTGTTCGTTCCGCTCATGTATCCGCTGCTCAGGGCTGCGGTCGGCGCGACGTTTGCGGCTGTCATCGGCGGCCCGGCGTCTGCAGGGCTGTTCTGGGGCTGGATGGCCTGGGTGGCAGCCTTCGATGTCATAATGCTGCTCGTGGCGTTCGCGCTCTACGAGTTCGTCATCGGCGCCTAGAGGGCGCCCGGAATGGAGGATCGTGCGGTGAAACGACGTCCGATAGCCGAGGTCATGCTCGCGCTCGGCGGCCTCATCACGACGGCCGCGTTCTTCATGGCGTTTCTCTGGGCGCCGGCGACCGTCTATCCGGACGGCCGCATCAACTTCTCGCAGAAGATCTTCTATTTCCACGTGCCGGTGGCCGAGGCCTCGTTCCTCGTCTTCTTCTTCACTGCGTTCTACGGCGTGCGCTTCCTGATGACGAAGGACCGCCGTTATGACGTGATGGCGCGTGTCGCCACGGAAGTGACGCTGTTCTTCGTGCTGCTCACGATGGCTACGGGCATACTGTGGACTCGCGTCGAGTGGGGCGTCTGGTGGCAGTGGGAGCCCCGGCTTACCACGTACTTCATCATGACGCTGCTGGTCATCGGCTACTTCGTCTTGCGCAACTCGGTGGAGGACGACGAGAAGCGGGCAACGTATGCCGCGGCGTTCGGCATCCTGGCCTTCATCGACGCGCCCATCAGCTTCTTCATCACGCGGTGGGTCGAGTCGATCCATCCCGTCGTACTGGCGGGGGGCGAGAGTTCGGGGCTTGAGCCGCCGATGCTCATCACGTTCATCATCGCCCAGGTCGGCATGCTCATGCTCGGCTATGCGTTCTATCAGATGCGCTTGCGTGAGGAAGAGCTGCACGAGCGGCTCGAAGCGCTCAAGATCTCGATCGGAGGTTAGCTGTGGGAGACATCTATCGCGAAGTCCTGCCGCAGGCGCCCTACGTCATCGGCGCCTACGGGCTCATCTGGGCCTTCATGATCGGCTTCGTGGCCACCGTGTTCAGCCGGCTCCGCCGGCTCGAGAAGGAGATCGCGGTCGTCGAGGCGGCCGTGAAGCGTCGGGAGAAGGCCGAGGCCTAGCGGCCTGTCCGGCACGGCCCGAGACGGCAAGGAGGCCCTGTGGCACCGCTCGCAGTCATAGCGTTCTGGTTCGCGACCGCGCTCTACGCGGCCGCCACCGTGCTGTACGCCTACTTCTTCCTCTCGAAGCGGCCGACCTACTCCTGGTACGCGACGTTCCTGACCGGCGCCGGGTTCCTGTGCCATACCGCGTCGATCGGGCTCCGGTCGATCGCCGAGGACGGCACGCGGCTCGATGGGCCCAACACGCTCATCCTGCTCGCGTGGGCGCTCGTCCTCGTCTACTTCGTCTTCGAACACCTGATCAAGCTCAAGGTCTACGGCGTCGCCCTCGTGCCCGTATCCCTCGTGCTGATGACCGTCGCGCAGCTTCTCGCCGTGACGGGTCGGGGCGGCCCTCTCGATTCGCCGCTCGTGGAGAACTGGAAGGTCGGCATCCACGTGGCACTCATCATGTTCGCGTACGCGGGATATCTCATCGGCGGTATCGCTGCCGTGGCATATCGCATCCAGGAGGCACAGCTCAAGTCGCACCGCACGACGGTCGTCTTCCGGCGGCTGCCGTCCCTCGGCAGCATCGACGCGTTCGCGCGGCGTGCGATCGCGTTCGCGCATCCGGCGTTCTCGGCGGGGCTGCTGCTCGGCATCCTGCGTGCGATCGAGACCGACCCCCCGGGGTGGTGGGCGGACCCGCGCGTCATGCTGGCGGGCGCCGTGTGGCTCGTGTTCACCGTGTACCTGGTGGGCCGGTATCGCGAGTCGATCTCTGCGCGTGCGGCGGCGCTCGTCGCCCTCGGCGGGGTGGGCCTCGTCATCGTGCTGGCCATCATCGCGCGCACGGTCCCTGCCGGCTTCCACGTCTTCGGGGTGTAGCGCGTGAGCGTCCGTGACTACACGAAGCCCTACTATCCCGTCTTCCTCGACCTGACCGGTCGGCTTGCCGTCATCGTCGGCGGCGGTGCTGTCGCCGAGCGCAAGGTCCGGACGCTTGTCGACTACGGAGCACGCGTGCGCATCATAGCTCCGCAGGTCACGCCCTGGATCGCCGGGCAGGCCGGGGCAGGGACGATCGAGCACGAGCCGCGCGGCTACGTCCGCGGCGACCTTGAGGATGCGTTCCTCGTCATCTGCGCGACCGATTCTGCCGAGGTCAACGTCGCGGTCTCCGATGAGGCTGAGGCGCGCGGATGTCTCGTCAACGTGGTGGACGTGCCGGAGCTCTGCAGCTTCATCGTCCCGTCCATCGTCCGTCGCGGACAGCTCCAGCTCGCGATATCCACGGGTGGCGCGGCCCCCGCGGTCGCCAAGCGCCTGCGCAAGCACATCGACGGCCATGTGGGTCCCGAGTGGGAGACGTACGTGGCTCTGCTCGGCGAGCTTCGCGCCCTCGTGATGGAGCGCGTTCCCGGCTCCGAGGCCGACCGCAAGCCGATCTTCGAGGCGGTGGCCGACTCGGACCTGCTCGAACGCATCGCAGCCGGCGAACGGCCGACTGCCGAGGACCTCTTCGCCCGGTTCGCAGGCGATGCGCGATGAGGTTCGAAGGCGCGGTCACCGCCATAACGGGAGCCTCCTCAGGCGTTGGTCTCGCGGCCGCGGAGCTTGCGGCGACACGCGGTGCGCACGTCGCGCTCATCGCGCGTGACCGCGGCCGCCTCGAGGCGGCCGAGGAGGCCGTTCGCTCGGCGCGGCCGGACGCCGACCAGCGTGTGGCGGCGTACTCGTGCGACGTCTCCGATCCCGGGCAGGTCGCCGAGACGTTCTCGGCCATCGAAGCCGACCTCGGTCCGGTGGACATCCTGCTCAACTGCGCCGGGTACTGCATGCCGGGCCGGTTCATCGAACAGAGCGCCGAGGAGCTCGTCGGACAGATCGAGACCAACCTCTGCGGCACGCTCTACCCCACGCGCGCGGTCGTCCCCGGGATGGTCGAGCGCGGGAAGGGACACGTCGCCAACGTCTCATCGATGGGCGGGTTCGTCGGCGTCTACGGGTACTCGGGGTACAGCCCCGCGAAGTTCGGTGTGATGGGCCTCTCGGAAGTGCTGCGTTGCGAACTGAAGCCGCACGGGATCGGCGTGACGGTGCTCTGTCCGCCCAACATCGATACGCCGGGTTACGCTCGCGAGCTCGAGCTCGAGCCGCCCGAGACGGCCGCCATCAACGGCTCGGTCAAGACGGCGTCGCCGCGTTTCATGGCGCGCGTGCTGCTCGACGCGGTGGAGCGCGGGCGGTATCTGGTGGTGCCGGGATTCGTGAACGGTGCGCTCTATCGCCTCAAGGGCGTGCTACCCGAGCTCTTCTTCGCGGTGTTCGACCGCGACGTCGCCGCAGTGCGGAAGCGGGGTGACGCGCATGGCCGGGCTTCGTGAGCAGGCTCACATGCGTTGTCCCGTCGCAGCGTGCGGTGGTAGGATAGCTTCGTTCAGGCAGGCGCAGGAGGTGCGCTCCATACTGTTGCACATCGCCCCCGCCGGGCCTGCTTGCCTGAACAACAACGCACCGTCTCGGCGGGGGCGCTCCTTTGCCTTCAACGCCCTGCAAGCGAGTACAGGATCCGGGTTGTCCTCATGCATTTGATCCTCGTCGGTCTCAGCCATAAGACCGCGCCCGTCGAGATACGCGAGCGGCTGACGTTCCCTGCCCATCGGCAGGCCGAGGCCCTCACGCTGTTGACGCGCTATGACGAGGTGGCCGAGGCGGTCATCGTGTCGACGTGCAACCGGACCGAGGTCTATGCGGTCGTCACCGGCGAGGACGCCGGGGTCGAAGCCGTGCTGGACTTCATGACGACGTACCACGATCTCGATAAGCACGACCTGGTCCGCTATCTGTACATCATCCGGGGCGAGGCGGTGATCCGGCACCTGTTCCGCGTGGTCGCTTCGCTCGACTCGATGGTGCTCGGCGAGGCGCAGATCCTCGGCCAGGTCAAGGAGGCGTACGACCACGCGTTCGACAACGGCGCATCCGGTCGGGCCTTCAACAAGCTGTTCCGGCAGTCCTTCGAGGTGGGCAAGCGTGTCCGCACCGAGACCGAGATCGGCGAGAACGCGGTGTCCATCTCGTACGCGGCCGTGGAGCTCGCCAAGAAGGTGTTCGACACGCTCGACGGCCGCACGGTGCTGATCCTCGGCGCCGGCAAGATGAGCGAGCTCACCGCCAAGCACCTGGTGAGCAACGGCGTGAAGGCGGTGCTCGTCGCGAACCGGACGTACGAGCGTGCCGAGGAGCTCGCCTGCCGCTTCTGCGGCGAGGCCATCCGCTACGATGCCCTGTTCGAGCGTATGCGCGAGGCCGACATCGTGATCTCGTCCACGGCCGCCACGCACTACGTCATCACGCGTGAGCAGGTGGCGGCTACGATGAAGGGCCGCGGCGGCCGTCCGCTGTTCATGATCGACATCGCGGTGCCGCGGGACATCGAGCCGGCGGTCAACGAGCTCTCCAGCGTGTTCCTCTACGACATCGATGACCTGAACGGCGTCGTGGAATCCAACCTGGAGGAGCGCATGCGCGAGGCGCGGCGCGCCGAGGCGATCATCGACGAGGAGATCGAGTCGTTCATCGGCTGGCTCGAGTCGATGCAGGTCGTACCCACGGTCGCGGCGATCCGCGCCAAGGCCGAGGCGATCCGCCAGGCCGAGATCGAGAAAGCGCTCAAGCGCCTCGGCGGCCTGTCGGAGAAGGAGCTCAAGACGGTGGACGCGCTCACCTGCGCCATCGTGAACAAGATGCTGCACGGCCCGACGGCCCGGCTCAAGCAGGCCGCCGGCAGCAAGGAGGGACTCGTGGTCGTCGAGACCGCTCGCGCGCTCTACGGCCTCGAGGACTCCGAAGAGCGGAGCGGCCACGGCTCGCTCCGCAACCTACTGAACATGCGTGCGCGGGAGATCGCAGGAGACCGGAAGAAGGAGATGGGTGACTCTGTTGGGTGCTGAGCGCACAGAGCTGATGATCGGCACGCGCGGCAGCAAGCTCGCGCTCTGGCAATCCGAGCACATCAAGGCGCGGCTCGAGGAGCTTACCGGCCTCCCGGTGGGCCTCAAGGTGATCAAGACGACGGGCGACAAGGTGCTCGACGTACCGCTCGCCAAGGTCGGCGGCAAAGGGTTGTTCACCAAGGAGATCGAGGTCGAGCTGCTTGCCGGCACGGTCGACCTGGCGGTGCACTCCATGAAAGACGTGCCCACCGAGCTCCCCGACGGCTGCGTGATCGCCGCCACTCCCCAACGGGTCGATCCCCGCGACGTGATCGTCGCCGGCGAGGGTATCGACCTCGATTCGCTGCCGTCAGGCGCGCGTGTGGGCACGAGTTCGCTCCGGCGTCGCTCCCAGCTGCTGGCGCTGCGCCCGGACGTCGAGATCGTCGACGTCCGCGGCAACCTCGACACGCGCATGCGCAAGGCCGAGACGGGCGAGGTGGACGCCGTGATCCTCGCGGCGGCGGGCATCACCCGGATGGGGTGGGCCGATCGCATCACGCACTACATCGACCCCGCGCAGATGGTTCCGGCGGTGGGACAGGGCGCCATCGGCGTGGAGATCCGCGCAGACGACGCCTTCATGGCCGAGGTCTGCGAGCGCCTCACGGACGCGGACACGCTCACGTGCGTCACGGCCGAGCGGGTCGTGATGCGCAGGCTCGAAGGCGGCTGCCAGGTGCCGATCGGCGCGTACTGCCGTCGCGAGGGCGACCGGCTCGTCATTGACGCGTTCGTCGGCTCGCTTGACGGCACGACGCTGCTGCGACATCGGCTCGAGGGCGACGTCGCCGAGCCGGTCATGCTCGGGGAGGCGATAGTCGACCGCCTGCTCGACATGGGAGCCACTGACATCCTCGCTGAGATCCGCGCCGTCGGCGACGGCGGCGTGAGCGAACTGCTCGCCACCTGACCGCGCGGCTGCACGACCGCGCTACGAGACGTACGAAGGAGGAATGATGGGTCGTCCCATCGTCTATCTGATCGGTGCCGGTCCCGGGGACCCGGGGCTCATCACCGTCAAGGGACTTCAGAAGATCGCCGAGGCGGACGTGGTCGTCTACGACTACCTCGCCAACCGCGCGTTCCTCTCGGCGGCACGTGAAGACGCTGAGCTCATCTACGTCGGGAAGAAGGGCTTCACCGCGCATGTCACACAGGAGGAGATCAACGGCTTGCTCGTGGAGAAGGCCACCGAGGGCGGCGGCCGGACCGTGGCGCGGCTGAAGGGCGGAGACCCGTTCATCTTCGGCCGTGGCGGCGAGGAAGCGCTCGCGCTCGTCGAGGCGGGCGTGGCCTTCGAGATCGTGCCCGGCATCAGCTCCGGCTACGCGGCGCCCGCGTACGCGGGCATCCCGGTCACGCACCGCGGCATCACCACCGAGATGGCGTTCGTCACCGGTCACGAGGACCCCACCAAGGCCGACAGCGATATCGACTGGGAGCACCTCGCCAAGGGCGTCGGCACCGTCTGCTTCTTCATGGGCGTGAAGAACCTGCCCACCATCGTCGAGAATCTCGTGGCCAACGGCCGGCCGGCCTCCACGCCGGTCGCGCTCGTGCGGTGGGGGACCACTCCCAAGCAGGAGACGCTCACCGGCACGCTCGCCGATATCGCCGATAAGGTCGCCGAGGCCGGCTTCAAGGCGCCCGCCATCACGATCGTCGGCGAGGTCGTGCGCCTCCGCGAGCAGCTCAAGTGGTTCGAGGACCGACCGCTCTTCGGCACGACCGTCGTCGTCACGCGGTCGCGCCCGCAGGCCTCCGCGCTCTCGAGCCGTTTGCGCGATCTCGGCGCCGAGGTGCTCGAGATGCCGGTCATCCGCATCACCGACCCCGAGTCGTTCGAGCCCATCGACGAGGCCATCCGCAACCTGGACGTCTACGACTGGCTCGTGCTCACGTCCGTGAACGGCGTGGAGCGCTTCTTCGACCGCCTTGCCTGGGCCGATAAGGACGCGCGGGCGCTTGCGGGCCTGCGGGTGGCCGCCATCGGTCCCGCGACCGCGGCGGCGTGCATCGACCGTGGCATCCGGCCGGACTTCGTGCCAGACGAGTACCGCGCGGAGGGCGTGATCGAGGGCCTGTGCGAGCGTGGCGTGGGTTCGGGCAGCCGCGTGCTGCTCGCCCGTGCGCTCGAGGCGCGAGAGGTCCTGCCCGAGAAGCTCGCGGAGCGCGGCGCGCGCGTCGACGTCGTCCCGGTCTACCGCACCGTGATCGGCGAGGCCGACCCGGCCGTGCTCGAGCGCATCGCGGCGGGCGACGTGGACGTGGTGACGTTCACGTCGAGCTCGACGGTCACGAACTTCGTGACGCTCACGGACGGCATCGACCTTGCAGAAGCCCTGGGCGACGCCGTGCTCGCATCGATCGGTCCGATAACCTCGGAGACCATGCGCGCCAACGGCCTCGCCGTCGGCGTCGAGGCCGCCGAGTACACCATCCCCGGTCTCGTGGAGGCCGTGACCCAGCACTTCGGCGAGAAAGGAACAGACGAGCGATGATCGGTATCTCCAAACTGTACTGCGGGGCCGTCGAGCCCAGCGACGTCCTTCGCTACAACCGGGACTCCGGCAAGCTGCCGAGCGAGCTGCTTCAGTTCTCGGCGGACAAGAAGCCGGTCGTGGTGTGGAACTGCACCCAGCGCTGCAATCTCAAGTGCGTCCACTGCTACGCGCAGTCCGAGGACCGCGATTACCCCGGTGAGATGAGCACCGAGGAAGCCAAGGTCATGATCGACGACCTTGCCGCGTTCGGCGCGCCTGTCCTGCTCTTCTCGGGCGGCGAGCCCACCATCCGCAAGGACCTCCTGGAGCTCATGCACTACGCCAAGGACAAGGGCATGCGCGTCGTCATCTCCACCAACGGCACGCTCATCACCGAGGAGAAGGCGAAGCAGTTCGCCGAGGTCGGCCTGAGCTACGTGGGCGTCTCGCTCGACGGCGGCCGGGAGACGCACGACAAGTTCCGCGGGCTCCCCGGCAGCTTCGACAAGGCGATCCAGGGCATCCGCAACTCGATGAACGCGGGCATCAAGGTCGGCCTGCGCATGACGATCAACAAGCGCAATTGGCAGGACATCCCCGAGATCTTCAAGGTCATGCGCGAAGAGGGCATCCCGCGCGCGTGCTTCTACCATCTGGTCTACACCGGCCGCGGCTCGGAGCTCATGAAAGAGGACCTGGATCACGAGGAGACCCGCCGGGCCGTGCGCCTCATCATGGACGAGACCAAGGCCATGTTCGACGACGGGCTCACGCCTGAGATCCTCACCGTGGACAACCATGCTGACGGCCCGTTCGTGTACATGGAGCTCCTCAAGGAGGATCCCGAGCGGGCCGAGGACGTCCTGCAGCTGCTCCAGTGGAACCAGGGCAACTCGACCGGCAACGGCATCGGCTGCGTGAGCTGGAACGGCGAGGTCTACGCCGACCAGTTCTGGCGGCACTTCTCCTTCGGCAACGTGCGCCAGCGGCCCTTCTCGGAGATCTGGACCGACGTCAGCGGCGACACCGAGCAGAGCGAGCTCATGAAGCGGCTCAAGGACAAGAAACCGTACGTCACCGGGCGGTGCGCCGAGTGCCAGTGGCTGCAGATCTGCGGCGGGAACTTCCGTGTGCGCGCCGAGGCCGCGACGGGCGACCTCTGGGCGCCGGATCCAGCGTGCTATCTGACCGACGAGGAGATCGGCATCGCGCAGGCCGCCGACCTCACCGAAGCGGAGGTCGCGATCGAGAGCGGGACGCCTGTCGGCGGCGAGATCGACTAGCGTCCTGCACGGCTGGTCACGGGCCCGGGAGCGGCGTCCGTGAGATTGACAAACGGTGCCCTGCTCGGCATTGTATACACTTGCGCTATCGCCCCGTGAGGGTGCTGGCGAGATGGGGATGTAGCTCAGCTGGGAGAGCGCTGCCTTCGCAAGGCAGAGGCCGGCGGTTCGAATCCGCTCATCTCCACCAATGGATACAGTGTCGAGGCGACCCGCATGCGCGGTCGCCTCGACTGGTTTATCGGCGGGAGGCGTCGCGACAGCCCGTCGCGACGGATCGAGAGGAGTCGACATGTTCGCAGAACCGACCGGTTTCGCGCTGTTCTGGCAGAACACGGTGCTCACGTACGTGGCCCCCATCCTGCAGATGCTTCTCTGGATCGTGCAGGGTGTCGTGCTCGTGTGGGCGGCGCTGCTCTTCCGGCGATTCGTGATGGCCAAGACCGGCGGCGCGGCGTCCGCCGAGAAGGCCGCCGAGCCTGTCATCCGCGTGGACGAGTTCGTCGAGTGACCTACTGCGGGCGGCATGCCCGCGCGCTAGGAGGATGAACATGGAATTCCCGACGTACCGGCCTCGCCGGTTGCGCAGGACCGAGACGCTGCGGGCGATGGTCCGCGAGACCGTCCTCGATCCCGGTGACCTCATCTACCCGCTCTTCGTGAAGCCCGGGACGGGCCGACGTGACGAGGTCGCCTCGATGCCCGGCGTCTTCCAGCTCTCGCTCGATCAGCTTCCTGCCGAGATCGACGAGTTGAAGTCGCTCGGCATACCGGCGGTCATCCTCTTCGGCCTCCCGGAGTCCAAGGACGAGGCCGGCAGCGGCGCGTACGACCGCGAGGGCATCGTGCAGAACGCCATCCGCGCGATCAAGGCGCATGACGAGGACTTCTTCGTCATCACCGATGTCTGCATGTGCGAGTACACATCGCACGGCCACTGCGGCATCCTCGACGACACCGGCTGCGTGATGAACGACGTCACGCTCGAGATGCTGGCCGACGCCGCCCTCTCGCATGCTGAGGCGGGCGCCGACATGGTCGCCCCGAGCGACATGATGGACGGGCGCGTCGCGGCGATCCGCGGCCTGCTCGACCGCGAGGGCTACACCGACGTTCCGGTCATGGCGTACTCGGCAAAGTACGCCAGCGCGTACTACGGCCCGTTCCGGGATGCCGCCGACAGCGCGCCCGCGTTCGGCGACCGCCGCGCCTACCAGATGGACCCGGGTAATGCGGAGGAGGCGCTGCGCGAGGTCGCGCTCGACATCGCGGAAGGCGCCGACATCGTGATGGTCAAGCCCGCGCTGGCGTACATGGACATCATCCGGCGCGTGAAGGACGAGTTCGGCTACCCGACCGCCGCGTACAACGTGAGCGGCGAGTACGCCATGGTGAAGGCCGCCGCCGAGAAGGGCTGGATCGACGAGAAGCGCGTGGTGCTCGAGACGCTCGCCGGCTTCAGGCGCGCCGGCGCGGACCTGGTCCTCACGTACCACGCCAAGGACGCGGCTCGCTGGCTGGCCGAGGGGTAGGCGGCGATGGCTGCGTTCTACGGGCAGAAGAGGCCCCAGCCCGCCCCCGAGCCTCCGGTGCCGCCGTCCGAGACGCGCGAGCAGCGCCGGATCCCCGTCTACACGACGACGGATGCTCCCGCAGGCTATCGCGTCGAGCGGACGATCGGCCTGTGCTGGGGCGTGGCCGTTCGTGCCCGCGACATCGTGAACTCCACGGTGGCGGGCTTCCGTACGATCGCTGGCGGCGCGATCCCCGAGTTCGTTGAGCTTGCGGAGACGACGCGTGCCGAGGCGCTGCTGCGCCTTGAAGAGCACGCGGTGCAGATGGGCGCCAACGCCGTCATCGGCGCGCGCTTCGACTCGACGTCGGTACCGCCGGCGAGCGAGATATTCGCGTATGGCACGGCGGTCGTCGTGGTGCCCGCGAACGACTGAGACGATACGAGGAAACGAGCACATGGCTGACAACGTAGGGAACACTGACGCGCGCCCGGACCTCGAGCTTGAAGAGGAGTTCGGAGGCGCCCGTCCGACCATAGACGAGCAGGAGCTTGCCGAGGCTGAAGCCGGCTGCGGGCAGACGGCGGTAGGGATTCCGATGGTGGGTGGCCGAGCGGTCGCCTCCTCCTCGCTGTCCTCGGGCACAGATCGCCCTGCGGAGGCTTCGTCGGAGGCGCCGCTCGGCCACCCGTCGCCGCACGATCGCCCTGCGGAGGCTTCGTCGGAGGCGCCGCTCGGCCACCCGGGCGGTCACCCCGGCGCGCAGCGGCACGGCGGCGCACGCTCCATGGGCTTCCGACCTGGCGGCGGCGAGGCGGCGCAGGCCTACGAGGCGCGCACCGGCATCAAGGCGCCGCGCATCATCGCGTGGGAGATCACCCGCAGCTGCAACCTGAGCTGCGCGCACTGCCGCGCGGCGGCGGAGTTCGGCGCGTACCCGGGCGAGCTATCGCTCGACGAGATCAAGACCACCATCGACGACATCGTCACCATCACCAACCCCATCATCATCCTCACCGGCGGCGAGCCGCTCATGCGTCCCGACATCTGGGAGGTCGTCGACTACGCCCACGAGAAGGGCGCGATGCCGGTCATCGGCACCAACGCCACGCTCATCACCGATGAGATCGCCTGGGCCATGGCTGAGCACCGCATCCCGCGCATCTCGGTCAGCGTCGATTTCCCCACCGCCGAGGAGCACGACGCGTTCCGCGGCGAGCCGGGCTGCTTCGACGCCACCATCGAGGGCATCAGGATCGCCAAGCGCCACGGCATCGGCGTGCAGATCAACATGACGGTCACCACGCTCAACCACGACAAGGTCGAGGCCGTCCACGACCTCGCCGAGTCCCTCGGCGTGGACGCGTTCCACATCTTCATGCTCGTCCCCACGGGCCGCGGCGAGGACCTTCTCGACAAGGAGTTGCCGCCCGAGGAGTACGAGAAGGTGCTCGAGTGGGCCTATGAGCGGCAGAAGACCTCGCCGCTCCACTTCAAGCCGACCGACGCGCCGCACTACTACCGGATCATCCGCCAGAAGGCCAAGGCCGAGGGCAAGAAGGTCACGCGCGAGGAGTACGGCCTGGACGCCATGACGCGCGGCTGTCTCGGCGGCATCACGTTCTGCTTCATCAGCCATGTGGGCGACATCCAACCGTGCGGCTACTTCGACATGCAGCTCGGGAACGTCAAAGAGCAGCCGTTCTCGGCCATCTGGACCGAGTCGAAGGTGTTCAACGAGCTTCGCGACTACTCGCTGCTGAAGGGCAAGTGCGGCGCGTGCGAGTATAAGGCCGTCTGCGGTGGCTGCCGGGCGCGCGCGCTGTCCGTGACCGGTGATTACCTGGCCGAGGAGCCCTACTGCGTGTACGTGCCGAAGTCGATGCAGGGGGAGTGTGAGTGAGCCCATGGCGTCGACCGTGGAACTGAGCGAACTGGACCGCGCGGTCCTCACGACGATCCAGGCGGGCTTCCCCGTCGCGGCGCGACCGTATGCGACGCTTGCCGAGCAGCTCGGCTCGACCGAGGCCGACGTGCTCGCCTCGGTCAAGCGGCTGCGCGCCGAGGGCGTGATCCGCAGGATCGGCGCCATCTTCGACTCGCACCGGCTCGGCTATCAGAGCACGCTCTGCGCGATCGCCGTGCCCGAGGAGCGCGTCGAAGAGGTCGCCGCGCTCATCAGCGAGTACCACAACGTCACGCACAACTACGAGCGCGAGGACCGCTACAACGTGTGGTTCACGCTCATCGCGCCGTCGCGCGCGCGCATCCAGGCGATCCTCGATGAGATCGCCGAGCGCAGCGGCATCGACGACATCCTCGACCTCCCGGCCATCCGGCTCTTCAAGATCAAGGTGGACTTCGACTTCACCGGCGAGCGCGAGCAGCGAACCGCCGCGCCGCCCGTCGTGAAGCCCGCCGAGGTAGAGCCGGTGCACCTCAGCCGCGAGGAGCGTGCGCTTGCGCGACTCCTCCAGGCGGACCTGCCCCTCGTGGAGCGGCCGTTCGCCGAGATCGGCCGGACGCTCACCGAGTGCGGCTACGGCGTCGATGAGGCCTGGGTGCTCGAGCGGACCGGCGAGTGGGTGCAGGCGCGCGTCATCCGGCGCTTCGGCGCCGCGATCAAGCACCACCGGACGGGCTTCTCGGCCAACGCCATGGGTGTGTGGAGCTGCCCTGAGGAGCGTGCCGAGGAGGTCGGCGGGATCATGGCCTCGTTCAAGGAGGTCAGCCACTGCTACCAGCGACCGTCGGCGCCGACCTGGCCGGCGAACATGTACACGATGATCCACGGACGCAGCAGGGACGAGGTGGAGGCGGTGGCCGAGGCGATCCGCGTGGCCACCGGCCTGGAGGCGCCCCGCCTGCTGTACTCGGTCCGCGAGTTCAAGAAGTCCTCGATGAAGTACTTCACGGAAGGGGAGTAGCCCGCGGTCAGCCGATTCGCTCGCCGTAGTCTTGCTGTCAGATCGGGAGGTAGATTGTGAGCGCCAAGGTTCTGGTGGTCTTTGGGACGCGTCCTGAGGCGATAAAGATGGCTCCGGTCATTCGGTGTCTACGGGAGCACCGTGCCGGGTTCGACGTGGTAGTGGGAGTGACTGCGCAGCATCGTGAGATGTTGGATCAGGTGCTCGATCTGTTCGGGATCACCCCAGATCACGACCTGGGGATCATGCGCCACGGACAGACTCTCGATCAGATTCTGGCACGAGCAGTGACGGGCCTATCTGAACTGGTCCGTGACGTGATGCCCGATGTGCTCCTCGTGCAAGGAGATACCGCCACAACTCTTGCCGGCGCTCTTGCCGGCTTCTATGAGCACATTCCGGTCGGCCATGTCGAGGCTGGCCTGCGCTCTGATGACAAGTACAGACCGTTTCCTGAGGAGGTCAATCGAAGGCTGACGACTCATGTGGCCAGCCTGCACTTCGCACCCACACAAACGGCGGCGGATCGGCTTGCGGAAGAGGGCGTCGTTCCAGAAGACATCTGGGTGACAGGCAACACGGTAGTCGACGCACTCCTTGAGACCGCGGGAATGCCGTTCGAGTTCACTGACCAGGCGCTGCGTTCCGTGCTATCGAGTCCGGGGAGAGTCGTGACCCTGACGGCCCACCGTCGCGAGAACTGGGGTGAGCCGATGCGTCGGATCTGTCGAGCCGCGTTGGAAGTGCTGCGTGGGTTCGAGGACGTCCATGTCGTATTCCCAGTGCACCGAAACCCAGTCGTGAGACGCGATGTGGAATCCGTGCTCGGCGGGCATGAACGCGCGCATCTGGTGGAGCCGCTCGAGTACCTGCCGTTCGTCAAACTACTCCAATCATCTACCCTGGTCATGTCTGACTCTGGTGGCATCCAGGAGGAAGCGCCTTCACTTGACCTGCCGGTGCTCTGCCTCAGGGACACAACGGAGCGCCCGGAGGCGATTGAGACAGGAGCGGTCCGTCTTGTCGGAACCGATGAGCAGGTGATCGCAGGGGCAGTGGCGGAATTGCTGACTGACTCGGAATCGTATCGGAGGATGGCTGCGGCGACGAACCCGTTCGGCGACGGCAGGGCGGCGACCCGCATCGCCGATGTACTAGCGGAGCGCTGGTAGGTTCCATAAAGACAACCCTGAAGGAGACTGGCTCATGAGACACGAAGCCTCCGCGCGGCTCTTCGAGGCCGCCAAGACCGTCATCCCTGGTGGCGTCAACTCGCCGGTCCGGGCGTTCTCGAGCGTGGGCATCGAGCCCGTTTTCTACGATCGGGCCAAGGGCTCGCGGGTGTGGGACGTCGACGGCAACGAGTACATCGATTTCGTGGCTTCGTGGGGTCCGATGATCCTCGGCCATGCTCCCGATGCGGTGCTGGACGCCGTGCGCGAGCAGCTCGAGCGCGGGACGTCGTTCGGCGCGCCCACCGAGATCGAGGTGCGCATGGCCGAGGCGGTCGCGCGGACAGTGCCCTCCATCGAGGAGGTCCGCATGGTCTCGAGCGGCACCGAGGCCACCATGAGCGCCATCCGGCTCGCGCGCGGCTACACGGGCCGTGATGCGTTCATCAAGTTCGAGGGCAACTACCATGGCCACTCCGACGCGCTGCTCGTGGCGGCGGGAAGCGGGCTCGCCACGCTCGGCATCCCCTCCACGCCCGGCGTCACCGAGGGCGCAGCGCGTGACACGATCGTGCTGCCCTACAACGATCTCGACGCTGTGGCTGACGTGCTCGAGCAGCGCGGCGAAGAGGTCGCCGCCATCATCGTGGAACCGGTCGCGGGCAATATGGGCGTCGTGCTGCCACGGGACGGCTTCCTGCAGGGGCTGCGTGCGCTCTGCGACACGTACGGCGTTGTGCTCATCTTCGACGAGGTCATCACCGGCTTCCGTGTGGCGCTCGGCGGTGCGCAGGAGCGATTCGGTGTGACGCCGGACCTCACGACGCTCGGAAAGATCATCGGCGGCGGCTTCCCGGTCGGCGCCTTCGGCGGTAAGCGCGAGATCATGGAGCGCCTCGCGCCGGTGGGGCCGGTCTACCAAGCCGGAACGCTCTCGGGCAACCCCATCGCGATGGTGGCGGGGCTTGCGCTCATCGAGGAGCTCTCAAAGCCCGGCGTCTACGACGAGCTCGAGCGCAAGGGCGCTCGTCTTGAGGCGGGTCTGCGGTCGGCTGTCGAGACCGCCGGCATCGAAGCGCACCTGACGCGCGTCGGCGCCATGGCGTGCATGTTCTTCACCGCCGAGACGGTCGTGGACTGGACGACGGCCGCCACAGCCGACACGGGACGCTACGCGAGCTACTTCCGCGCGATGTTCGACCGCGGCATCATGCTCGCGCCGAGCCAGTTCGAGGCGACGTTCGTGGGGATGGCGCATACCGACGAGGACATCGACGCCATGACATCGGCCGCCGCCGAGGCGCTCTCAGCTTAGCGGCTTGCGCGCGTAGCAGTTGAGCGCATTCGACGTCGCGTTGAGGACGGGAATGCGGGAGAGCGCGCGATCGAAGCTGTAGAGGCCCTCAGCGTGCGCCGAGAAGAACCTTCGCACGCGCGGGAAGCGCACCAGGTTGCGCGGGATCATGTAGCGGTAGTCGAACCACACGAGCTCGAAGCCGGCATCCCGCAGCTCGCGGACAAGCCGACGACGACTCCAGCGCAGCGGATGGTTCGCCTGGCCGATAAGCCCTGCGAGCACCTCGGTGTAGGAGTACCGGTTGGGGAAGTGGTAGATGTACAGGCCGCCACCGGGCTTGAGCACACGGAAGAGCTCACGCAGCGACGCCGACGGGTCAGGCACATGCTCGAGGACGCCGCACGACGTGGCGGCATCGAACGACTCGTCGCCGAAGGGCAACCCCGTGGCATCCTCGCCGATGAAGACCTGCGGTGAGGCGAGGCGCTCGTGGACCCAGTCGTATGACGGCCGCTCGTACTTGAAGTCGTAGTAGACGCATGAGAGGCCGAGTCGCTCGAACAGATACGTGGTGAATCCCGGGCCGACGCCCCATTCCAGCAGGACAGGCTCGCCGTCGGGGTGCTCTGCCAGGAACGAGTCGGCCACCTCGCGCACGATCGCCTCGTACCCCAGCGTCGTGAGCTCGGTCTGGCTGAGCCACCAGCTGTCCGGCTCGCGCTCCCGCGCGCAGCGCGAGGAACGCCTCGTGGAGGTCGGAGTCGGTTCGGATGTCGGTGCTCGGAGTCACCGGCACATTGTAGAGCACATCGCAGGCACGGCGATACAGGCGGTTTCTCGTGGGCGCACCAGGGCCGGAGTGCTAGACTGTGCTTCGTTGTTCTGCTCGGCAGATGCCCCGACCCAGTCGATCTCAGGGGGTTCGGCACATGAAGGCGATCATTCCCGCCGCGGGCCTCGGCACGCGCTTCCTCCCGGCGACGAAGGCGCAGCCCAAAGAGATGCTGCCCGTGGTCGGCAAGCCGGTCATCCAGTACGTGGTGGAGGAGGCCGTGGCCGCCGGAGTCGAGGACATCCTGCTCGTCACCGGTCGTGGCAAGCGTGCGATTGAGGACCACTTCGACCGCTCCATCGAGCTCGAGGAACTGCTCGAGCGCTCGGGCAACATCGAGAAGCTGCGGCAGGTGCGCGCCATCTCCGACCTGGCCGACGTCTTCTACGTGCGACAGGGTCGACCGAGGGGCCTCGGCCATGCCGTGCTCTGCGGTGCGCCGCACACGCAGCAGCAGCCGTTCTATGTGCTGCTCGGCGACGTGATCGTCCCCGGTCATGACTGCCTTCCCAAGCTCAAGGCCGTGCACGAGAAGTACGGGGCGTCGGTGCTCGCCGTCGAGCCCGTGGAGCAGCAGTACGTGAGCCGCTACGGCGTCATCGCGGGGCATGAGGTCGAGCCGGGCGTGTGGAAGGTCACCGACCTCGTGGAGAAGCCCCCGGCGAACGAGGCGCCTTCGAACCTCGCCATCTTCGGCCGATACCTGCTGACGCCAAAGGTCATGGAGATCCTGCCGGGCGTCGAGCCCGGGCGCGGCGACGAGATCCAGCTCACCGACGCGCTCAAGGAACTGCTGCGCTCCGAGGAGCTATACGCCGTGACGATGGATTGCACCGGGTTCGACACGGGCAACGTCCTCTCCTGGATGGAGGCGAACATCGCGCTGGCGCTGGAGACCGAGGAGTTCGGCGCAGCACTGCGCGATTCGCTCGAGAAGCTGCTGGGATGCGAGTAGGGGCCGGGGTGTTCGGGGCATTCGATCGAGTCGGGAGGTAGCGTCGTGGCCGGGATGTTCGATGGCAAGCGCATTCTTGTCACCGGCGGGACGGGCTCTCTCGGTCAGGTGCTCGTCCGTCGCCTGCTCTCCGGCTCGGATGGGATCCCCGAGAGCGTGACCGTGTTCTCTCGCGATGAAGCCAAGCAGCATTACATGCGCCTGGACTTCCTGCACCGGCATGCTGCCACCGACGAGGTCATCTTCGAGAACTCCCGGCAGCGTCTTCGGTTCGTCATCGGTGACGTACGCGACTACCCCAGCGTGCTGCGCGTTGCACGCGACGCCGATATCGTGTTCGCCGCGGCTGCGCTCAAGCAGGTGCCCAGCTGCGAGTACTTCCCATGGGAAGCGTGCCGCACCAATATCGAGGGCGCTGAGAACCTCGTGCGCGCCATCGGACAGAATGACCTTGAGGTGGAGACGGTCGTCGGCATCTCGACAGACAAAGCATGCAAGCCAGTGAACGTGATGGGGATGACGAAGGCCATCCAGGAACGAGTGTTCATCGAAGGGAACTTGCGCGCCGCTCAGACGCGTTTCATCGCGGCCCGCTACGGCAACGTGCTGGCCTCACGTGGCTCCGTCGTCCCGCTGTTCCTCGACCAGATCGCTGCGGGCGGACCCGTTACGATAACAACGCCGGAGATGACTCGTTTCCTGCTGACCCTGGATGACGCGGTCGACACTATCTTCGCAGCTGTCGCGACCGCGAAGCGAGGAGAGACGTACATCCCGAGGTGTCCCAGTGCAAGGATGACGGATCTTGCCGCATACCTCATCGGCGATAGGCCTATCGAGACGGTCATCACCGGCATTCGACCAGGTGAGAAGATTCACGAAATCCTGCTCTCCGAGGAAGAGGCGACGCGCACTGTGTTCGGAGCCGACGGCTACTACGCGTTGCGGCCCATGCTACCCGAGCTTGCGGATCCTGTGAGTGCGCCGGCGTTGGATGAAGATTTCAGTTCCGCCGATGCACTGATGTCCCGCGAAGAGCTGGCGGTGTTCCTGGAGACCAAGATCCCCGAAGTGGTCGGGCAACGGTACCTGGAGGCCTAGATGCCAAAGGTTGTCACTCTGCTCGGTACACGGCCCGAGATCATCCGACTCTCACGCGTCATCGACGTGCTTGACCAGGCATGTGAGCACATGCTTGCGCACACGGGGCAGAATTACGACGACCGACTCTCCGGTGTCTTCTTCCGTGAGCTCGGTGTTAGAGAGCCGGACGTCTACATGGGTGTCCGCGCAAGCGGGTTCGGCAACCAGGTCGGCCAAATCATGGCTGGCGCGGAGCGGTTGTTTTCTGAGGTGCAGCCTGACACCGTGCTCGTACTCGGTGATACCAACACGGGTATCGCGGCGTTCGTCGCCAAGCGCATGGGGATTCGCGTCTGCCACATGGAGGCTGGGAATCGCTGCTTCGATGATCGCGTCCCGGAGGAGGTCAACCGCCGCGTCATCGACCATTGTAGCGATGTCCTCTTGCCGTACACGTATCGAAGCGCCGAGAACCTGGTGCGCGAGGGAATAGAGCGCCACCGAGTGTACGTGACCGGTAATCCGATCAAGGAGGTCCTCGACTTCTACGCCGATCGGATTGCTGCGGTCGACCCGTTCTCTGAACATGATGTCACACCAGGGGAGTACTTCCTTGTCACTGCCCACCGTGCTGAGACCGTCGATGTGCCCGGTCGCTTGGAGTCGCTGGTCAGCGCGTTGAATCTGGCAGTCGATACCTACGGGAGGCCGGCGCTGTGCGCGCTCCACCCCCGAACTGCAGACAAGATGCGACAGTTCGGAGTTCTGCACGGCAGAGTGACATTCGTGCCACCCATGGGGCTGGCCGATTTCGTGCGCCTTGAGCAGGAGGCCTTCTGTGTGCTGTCGGACAGCGGCACGGTACAAGAAGAGTGCTGCATTTTCGGAGTCCCGACGGTGACGATGCGTGACGTGACCGAGCGCCCAGAGACCATCGAGTGTGGTTCGAACGTGCTGGCAGGCGTCGAAGCCGCTCGCATCCTTCCGGCTATCGATCTGGCCACCCGATCTCGGGGGACATGGACGCCCCCGAGCGAGTATCTGCGGGACAATGTATCCGATACCGTGGCCCGGATCGTCCTGGGAATCTCGTGAGCGGCCCCCGCATACTCATCGTCGGTGCGACCGGCATGCTGGGCCACGAGGTCTTGCAGGTACTCGCCTCCGATTTCGATGTGTGGGCCGCGTGTCGGCGGCCCGAGGCGCTTCCCGAAGCCATCGTTCCGCCCGAACGTCTCATCGCTGGCCTGGATGCCAGGAACCCGATTGTCGCCCGTGAGCTGACGGCGCGCATTCAGCCAGACGTGGTGGTGAACGCGGTGGGGATCGTGAAGCAGCGTGCTGAGGCCAACGACGCGGTGCCATCGATTCTTGTGAACAGCGTCTGGCCGCATGCGCTTGCAGATGCATGCGATGCCGAGGGCGCTCGGCTCGTGCACGTCAGCACCGATTGCGTCTTCAGCGGTGAGCGCGGCAGCTATCGGGAGAGCGACACTCCCGACGCCACGGATCTTTACGGTCGCTCGAAGCTTCTCGGTGAGGTGACCGAACGCGACAGTGCGGTCACCCTTCGGACGTCCATAGTCGGCTGGCAGCTCGCGGGGGAGAGCGGTCTGTTCGAGTGGTTCGCGGCACATCGTGAGGAGCCGCTGCGTGGCTACCGACGTGCCGTGTTCAGCGGGCTGAGCACGCATGCCCTCGCGGTCGTCATCCGGGATGTGGTTATACCCGATGAGTCACTGTCAGGACTCTGGCATGTCTCGGCGGATCCTATTGACAAGTTCACGCTGCTGATGAGTCTGGCCGAGGCCATCGGCTGGAGCGTCGACATCACCCCGGTCGATGAGCCGGTCATCGACCGCTCGCTCGACAGCGCTCGCTTTCGGGAGCGCACCGGCTGGGTTCCACCGGGCTGGGATGCCATGCTCAAGCACGTTGCCGAGGAATGGCTGCTTGGGCGGAGCGGTGGCCGCTGAGGTCGGGTTGAAGCTGAGTGGCTGTGGGACCGGACATGCAGCCCTAGTCGATCAGAACGTGGAGCAGGCGATCGAACCGCCGATTCGTATCAAACTCCTCGATGGCGTACTCGCGTCCGGTCGCGTTCACCCCAAGCTCACCCGAATGCGCCCGCGCCTCGATGGCCTTCATCGCTTCGGTCAGACCGTCGGCATCGCCAAACGACACGTGAGTCGTGTGGGGCACGACGTTGGTTGTGATCACGTGACGGCCGTACAGCAGTGCCTCCATGATCGTCGCACCGACGGAGTCATGCTCAGTGGTTCGGACAACCACTGTCGTCTCTCGCAGCAGGGCCGGCACGTCGTCGACCCTGCCCAAGAAGCGCACGTTCTCCGGCACATTCTCGATGCCCTTGCCGGAGCTGCCCATCACGACAAACTCGAAGTGCCTGACGCGCCTCGCAGCTTCGAGGATCTGAGGTCCCCCATAGAAGTCGAATCGCGACTCGGGAATATAGGTCATCGCCCGCAGTGTACTTGGGAGAGGGGGCGCGTTCGAGGGGACCTCGATCCCTGGTGGTGGGAACGGTACCGTAGTTGAGTTGATGCCAAGTTCAGCCAGCTCCGCCGAGAGCGGTTGCGATCCGGCAAGGTTGCGGCATCGCTTGATGGCAGACAAGTCTGAGTCTGAGAGCGAACTGTCGTGTGCGCGCCTCGTCAGGCTTAGCACGTCAGTGCCGATCCAGTACAGGAACGACCGCTTACCGGGGAGACGGTTAGCGATGAGGTCCCACAAGACATCCTTCTTGCGCGACATGTCGGGGGCATGTCCGACACGGCAGATCACGCGATGGCTCAGCAGTGCTGCCGAGAGGCTGGCGGCCGAAGCCTGCTGAGAGTAGGCGAGGAGGCTGTGGCACCGCACCTTCTCAGGGAACCGATCATTGAGACCATCGGCCAGATGAGCCGACCAGGTTCTATCTCCGTAGAAGAGAATGCCTATTCTGCGGCGCAAGAGACCCTCCTGACAGGCTGACTCTCTCGGAATCGGGGCGTAACGGTCATGATAGAGTAATCTGTCCGGCCCTTGTGTAGCCTGTCTGGATATGCCGATTGCGAGCGCGGTCAACTCATGATTCCTGCCGGTCCACAAGCCAGTCAACTTGTAAGCGTTGTGATCCCGGCCTACGGTGCCGAGGACTACATCGAGGAGGCCATCGCGTCCGTGCGTCTCCAGGACCACCGTCCCATCGAGGTCGTGGTGGTCGAAGACGCCTCACCGGATCGGACCGCTGCGGTGGTGCAGGAGTTGTCCGACCGTTGGCGTGATGCGTCGTTCCAGGTGCGTCTTCTTAGGCAGCCGCAGAACATGGGTGGCGCGGCGGCGCTGGCACGCGGCTTCGATATGGCGCGCGGCGAGTACCTGTGCTGGCTGAGTGCGGATGACGCATACGTGGATCCCGGATACCTGACCAATCAGCTGGCGATGTTGCGCTCGGGTGCCGACCTCGCTTATGCGCGCTCGTTCATCCGTGGTCCCGGTTCGTCAGACCCCTCCTCCAATGAGCTGGTGGTGGCTCACTGGCATCGTCGGCTACCATGGCTTGATGCGATTCTGCTGCGATGGGCTTGGGGAAGACTCGTGGCGCTGCTCTTCCGTGTCCCCATCAACGGCAGCACGGTCGTGATTCGCCGTAGCGCTTGGAAGCGGATGGGCAATTTCGACCAGATTCTGGGCAACATCGACCAGGACTCCGACTTGTGGCTTCGCTACAGCGCCCTTGGTGCAAGATTCGCCATGACCAGCCAAGGGCCAGCGGCGCTCTATCGAATGCATGCGGGTCAAACGTCGCACCAGCACACGGCGTGCTTGCTCGGGGCGAGCGCCACGCGGATACGAATAGTTATGGCCCTCGAAGACGTTGGCCTTCTGCGCGAGCTACTCAACAGGGCCTGGCCGATACTGGCACTGGCGTGGCGTGCGGGGTGGTATCGCGTGCGGCCTTTGACTGCCGCCTACCTGTGCGCGGCCGCTCAACGTGTCGGACCCCACATTGTGGTTCGCTACTGGGTGCAACGCATCAATGCGTCTCTGCGTGAAGAAGGGCTTGTGGACGACGCGATGTACGATCGGGCGGTTGCGGACGCACGCGAGTGGTATGAGTCGCCGGAGTTCGCCAGGTTCCGTTCACGGCTGGAGGCGTAGTGGTTCGCATCCGCAGTGCAAGCTGGGTGCTGGCATCCCAGGTGACATCGCTGCTGCTACGGTTTCCCCTTAGTGTCGTGCTCGCTCGCGGGTTGGGCCCCGCAGGCAAGGGCGATCTCTCTCTCGTGCAGTTGGTAACCTCGCTGAGCCTGGCGTTCGTCAGCTTGGGTTTGCCGTCGGCAGTCACCTATCTCGCAGCGCAACGCAAGGTCGGGGGTCGTTCGGTCCTTAGGCTCTCGCTGGTGTTTGCCGCAGTCCCAACGCTTGTGTTGGTGCTGCTAGCCGTGCTGACAGGTGACTGGGTGACTGCTGAGCTGGTCAAGGTCTCCAGTTCGTTGCATCTGGTGCTGGGTTGCCTTGCTCTGTTCCCATCGCTCGTACAGTTGTTCTTGAGTTCCTATCTCGTGGGTCTCGGCGAGATTCGTACGACCGCGATCACCAACGTCAGCTTACTTGGCCTGCAGCTCGTGTTTGTCTCACTGCTTGCGGTGTCAGGCATGCTCACATCCCTGGCCGCTGTATACGCGTGGATTGCCACGACCATCATCGGGGCCACATGGTTCGCACGGGTCGCGTTACGCAAGGGACCCGCCGAAGGACTCAGTCCCAGGGGTGTCATCAGGGAGGGCCTGACATATGGCTTAGCCTCGTGGGCCGCGAGCGCAGTCGGTCTGCTCGCTCTTCGCCTTGATATGCTGCTCGTTTCGACGCTCGGGACGGTCTCAGCAGTCGGTGTCTACTCGATCACCGTGACGCTTGCCGAGATGCTGTTCTTCATACCGCGCGCGGTCGGTCAGGTCCTGCTCCCGAAGGTTGCCAGCGATCCCGACGAAGGGGCGCGCATCTCGGCGCGGATGCTGCGGAGCGTGTGGCCGGTAACGCTCTCTGCTGGCGTGGTGCTTGGCGCGCTTGCGTGGGTGTTCGTCCCCGTGGTGTACGGACAGGACTTCCTTCAGGTGAGGACCGTGTTCTGGCTGCTCGTTCCGGGCACGGTGATGAGCGCCATCGCAGGGGCAGCGGGCTCGTACCACGCAGGCTCGGGTCATCCTGTTCGCACGCTGTGGGCGAACGTGGCCAACCTGACAATCAATGTGCTCGCCAACCTTGCTCTTATCCCGCGGTATGGCATTGCTGGAGCGGCCCTCTCTTCAAGTTTGTCGTACACTGCGGGTGCGCTTATGCAGTTGCTCAGCTTCAAGCGTGCCACCGCATTGACGTGGAAGCAGGTTCTAGTGCCAACTCGGGCGGACGTGCAAGAAGTGTGGTTCGCTGTGAGCGACGCTCTTCAGTGGAAGCGGCTCAAGCGGTATCGGTAGGCGATGAAGACCACTACGAGCAACCCTAAAGGCAACGACACAGTGCAACCACGGGCGTGCATCATCGCCCTGCATGGGCTGGACTATACTTCCCGCATGTTCAAGCAGGCAGACGCTTTGCACGCGGCGGGATTCGCGGTCACCATGATCGGTATCGTGACTAGATCCGACCATCCGACTGCCGAAGTGCACCCGTTTGGCCAGTTGATGCGGGTGGAGACCACCAAGCGTCTGCACTCTGAGAACGGCGAACCGCAAGCTGATGGGAATCACGGAGCGGGGTCGCACCGGGGAACTGTGCTAGCTGGTATCCGCACGTTCGCTGGTCGGATGAAGGACAATTGGTTCCTTGCACAGGCAGCGTCGAAGATAGCACCCGATGTCGTGATAGCCTCAGACCTCCTTGCGTGGGTTGCGGGGTATCTGACGAAACTAAGAACGCGCTCTGCGTTGATACTCGATGTCCGAGATCTTGTTCTGGACGCGGGCGACAGCTGCTCCCGTTCGTACGCATGGCTGTTGCGTCACGTGGAGGCGTTCATAGTTCAGCGTGGTGACGCCTTGGTCACCGTTTCCGAGCCGCTCGCTGAGGTGCTCAGACAGCGGTACCCGAATGCGCCCAGCGCAGTTGCCATCTACAGCGGCGCATTCGAGTGCGTGAATCGAGCCGAACCTCCCCACGAGCCTCTACGCCTGTTCTTCCAGGGTCAGTTCGCCAAAGATCGATGTCTTGACGAGGTCATCGAGGCAGTCGCGCGAGTGAGTGATCTCGATGTGACGCTGACACTTCAGGGCTTCGGCGGAATTGAGGCAGAGTTGCATAGACTGGTGGAGGAGCTGGGTGTCTCGGAACGGGTGCGCTTTATCCCGCCATGCGATCCTCGTGACGTGGTCAGATCGGCTGCGGGTTTCGATGTGGGGGTGATTGCTCCTCGTGGCGACAGCCTCAACTACCGTGTCGCGGTTCCAGCGAAACTCATCGACTACATCGCAGCCGGTCTCGCGGTGCTCGCGTCTGATCTGCCAGGTTTTCGGAGCGTGGTCGAACTCGAACAGTGCGGCCTGTTGTTTGAGCCAACTGGCGTGGATGCGATCGAAGACGCCATACGGAGCCTGGCAGATGACCCAGCCACGGTGATGAGAATGAAGGAGAATGCGGTTCGGGCCGCTTCGCGATACCTCGCCAGTTCGCAGGAGCGAAGGTTGGTTGAAATCGTCTCACGCGCGATCGATCCAGCAGAACAGGCACACCGGCAAGGGGAACGTAACGCATGAGCCACATCGTGATGATAGTGCACAACGACATGAGGGGGGATCCTCGCACTGCGAAGGAAGCCAAGACACTGGCCTGCTCAGGACACTCGGTGGTCGTTCTTGCCTTGAGCGGCCCCGATGTGGCGCCCATTGAGCACCGGGATGGCTATACGATCAAGCGGGTAGCTCTGGCGTCGACGGCGAGCATTCGCAGGCCGGTACAGAAGCTGACGCAGATGCGCCGACGCAGGCGCGCACTATACGCGTCCGCGGTAGCCGAAGCCCCTGACATCGTGCACTGTAAAGACACGGACACCCTTCTGGCTGGCACGAGCGCCGCTGCGAAGACGGGTGCCCGTCTGGTGTACGACGCGCACGAACTGTTCCCGGACATGCTTGCGGGACACGGCCGTAGCTCGCGGGCCGTACAGGCGTACTGGCGGTGGGTGGAGGCTCGGCTGATACCCAGAGCGGACTTGGTGATTACCGTCAATGAGTCCAGGGCCCACATCCTGAATGAGAGGTACGGCGTTCAGCCGCTGACCGTGCTCAATACCCCCGAACTCGTTCCTCTGGCGTCTCGTCGCGTGTTGCGCGAGGTGGCGGGAATCAGTGCCGCAGACGTCATCGTGCTCTATCAAGGAGGTCTCATCGGCGGGCGTGCGTTGACGCGGCTGATGGAGGCTTTCTCAACGACAGAAGGCGCAGTTCTCGTGGTGGAAGGCGACGGCCCAGAGATGGGAGCGATGCGCCAAGTCGCTGAGGCCAGCGGGTGTTCGAATCGGGTTCGATTCATGGGGTGGGTTCCCACGGAGTCGCTTCACGACCACGCCTGTGGTGCCGACATAGGGGTGGTGATCTACGAGAACACCTCCTTGAACAATTATCACGCTGCTCCAAACAAGCTGTACTCGTATCTGATGGCAGGCTTGCCGATCGTGTCGAGCGACTTTCCGGGCCTGCGCGACGTGGTCGTATCAGCCGATGTGGGCACGGTATTCGATCCCGCGGACGTCGACTCGATTGCTTCGGCAATCACGCGGCTTGCTGAAAATCCTCAAGTGCGGCGAGAGATGGGCACCCGCGCGCGAGCACTTGCCGAGGAGCGCTACAACTGGGATGTGGACGCGCGGCGTCTGATCGAGGCCTACGATCGGCTCGGTGCGCGGTGAGACTGCTGCTCGTCTCATACGAGTTCCCGCCGCGCGGGGGCCCCGGAGTGCAGCGGCCGCTCAAACTCGCGAAGTACCTCGGCAGGGCCGGATGGGATGTCACCGTGCTCACCGTCGCCGACCCGCCTACCGCCATCGTCGACGAGGGACTCATCGAGGAGTTGCCCCCCTCGGTACGCGTGGTCAGAGCCTGGTCGCTCGAGCCGACGCGGCTCGTGCAAGCCCTTCGCCGGCTGCGTGGCGACCGGAAGGGCACCGGCGGCCGCGTCCAGGGCTTCAGCGGGGCGCCCTCGGGCGTCATCGCGCTCGTGCAGTCCGTGTTCGTCCCCGACGAGAAGCGCGGCTGGAAGGCGCGCGCGGTCCGGACGGGGCTTGCGGCGGCGCGTGACGGCGGCTTCGACGTGGTGCTCTCGAGCGGCCCGCCGCACACCTCGCACCTCGTCGGGGGCTCGATCGCCGCCCGTCTCGGCGTACCGCACGTCGTGGAGCTGCGCGATCCGTGGTTCGGCTACCACTCGCGGCGCTACCTGACGCCGTTGCAGCGCTGGATGGACAAGCGTGCCGAGGCGAGAGTCGCCCGTCGCGCGGCCGCGATCGTCACGGTGACCCGCGCGATGGATGAGATGTACCGGGAGCGCTATCCCCATACGCGTACCGAGATCATTCGCAACGGGTTCGACCCCGAGGACCTGCCGGAGCCGTTCTCGGCGGATCCGGACAAGCTCGTCTTCACGCACGCCGGCATCTTCAACGGCCCTCGGCGTCCCGACACCTTCCTGGCCGGGCTTGCGCTGGCCGAGCGGGAGGACGAGGCGGTCTCCCGCGACGTGCGCGTCGTCGTCGCCGGGGCCGGCGCCGAGTTCGTCGAGGCAGCGCGGACGGCGGGCGTGCGTTCGGAGGTCGAGGCGCTCGGCTATGTGTCGCACGAGCGGAGCCTGCGCACGGTCGCGGGCGCGGATGCGGCGGTGCTCATCCTGTCTGCGGGCGAGGAGAGCCGGGTAAGCCTCTCAGGGAAGGTGTTCGAGTACATCGGGCTGCGCAAGCCGATACTCGCCGTCGTGGGGGAAGGGGAAGCGGCCGACCTCGTCGCCAGCCTTGATGGCGGCACGGTCGCCCCGTTCGACGATCCGCACGCGATCGCTTCCGCGATCCTCCGCATCCACGAGCGCTGGACAGGCGGCGAGCTGGCGGGGCCGAGCGAGGAGCAGGCCATACGGTTCAGCCGGGTGCGGCAGGCCGAGGAGTACAGCGCGTTGCTCGAGTCGGTGCGGGGCGGACGGTAGCGGGCATGCCGACGCCGCCCGCCACCTCGCGCCGCGGGTCAGGAGCGGCATGATGCGCATCGTTGTCGACTGCAGGATGGCCGAGTGGTCGGGCGTTGGTCGCTACACGCGCGGCCTCGTCCGCGCGCTGTCACGCCGCGCGGATCTCGAGATCGTGCAGGCGATCGCGCCGGGTGCGGAACCGCCCACGCCGGCCGCTGAGCGGATGACGTGCGCGGGCCATCCGCTGAGCCCGCGCGGGGCGTACGCGCTCGGTCGAGCGGTCGCCGCGGTGCGGCCGGATATCACGCACTGCCTGCACTTCCCGACGCCGATTCCCGCACGACGCCCGCTCGTGGTCACGCTGCACGACGTGAGCCCGCTCGTGGTGCCCGGCGTGATGCCGAGCGGCCGCCGGCGCGCGGTCTACCGGCGGATGAACGCGCGCGCCATCTCCATCGCGGACCACATCATCACGGTCTCGGCACACTCCGCCACCGATATCGAGCGGCTCTTCCCGCGTGCTGCCGGGAAGACCACGGTGACCCCGCTCGCGGCGGACGACTTCTCGGCGGGGCCGATGGGTGAGCTGCCCGTGCAGCTGCGTGGAGCGCGCTACGTGCTCTCCATGGGCAACACCAAGACGCACAAGGACCTCCCCGCGCTGCTGCGTGCGTTCGTCCGCGTGGCCGAGACGCACCCGGACATCCTGCTCGTCCTCGTGGGGGAGGAGTCGCCGGGATTCGTCGCGCGGGTGCTCGGCGACAGCGACGTCGCCGCACGCGTTCGCTTCACGGGCCCTGCAGACGACGCCGCGCTCCGTGCGCTCTATGCGCATGCCGAGATGTTCGCGTTCCCGTCGCGCTACGAGGGCTTCGGTCTGCCGCCGCTCGAGGCGATGAGCTTCTCCACCCCGGTGGTCACGACGACGGCCGCCTCGCTGCCGGAGGTCGTGGGTGACGCGGCGCTTCGTGTCGCGCCCGGCGACGAGGAGGCTCTGGCGGACGCGATCGTTCGGATCGCCGGCGACGCGGCGCTGCGCGAGCGTCTCGGACAGGCCGGCGTCCGGCGTGCCGCCTCGTTCAGTTGGGACCGCACCGCCGAGCGCACGGCACGCGTCTACGCCGAGGTGCTGGGGGCGTCATCCGCGTGACCCGCATCGGTGACAGCACGTTCCTGTTCGTCTCGTCCCGCTCGGCGGACACGCTCGGCCGGGTCGAGCGTCGGTGGCTGAAGGTCTGGGAAGAGCTCGTCAGGAGCGGCGCGACGGTGCTCCTCATCTGTCCGCCGAGAAGCCCCCTCGAAGTCCCCGCGCGACGGGTCGGTGTGCAGATCGCGCCGTACCGCCTCGACCGCCTGAATCTCGTCCGCACCGCGTCACGGCTGCGAAAGTATATGCGCCGCTACCGGCCGGCCGTGGCGCACTCCACCGGCTACGAGGCGGACATCGTGCTTCGGCGCGCGGCGCGCGACCTTCCGGTGAAGGTCGTGACTTCGGTGCTCTGCGGCTCGTGGCCGCCGCGCGGGCTCGGGCCGATCAGCACCCGCTTCAAGCGCAGGCTCGACCGTCGCACGCTCAAGCGCTGCGATGCGGTCATGGCCGACTGCCGCGAGCTCGCGGACCGCTTGGTCGAGGCCGCCGGAGTCGACCGCGCCCGCATCGTCATCGACCCGCCGTCGGTGAGCCTCGCCCGGGTGCTGGCCGAGGCCGAGGTTCCCGTCACGCTGCCGGACGGCCGCCCGCTCGTCGGGTACGCTGGCGCACTCGAGGTCTCGCGCGGGCTCGGCACGCTCACCGCGCTCCGCGGGCATCTGGCGACCGAGCATCCCGACGCGCGCGTGCTCGTCGCCGGGAGCGGTCCCGCGAGGACGCGGTTGCACGCCGCCGAGCGTTCCGGTGCGATCGACATGCTCGGCGCGGTGCCGAGCGTCCCGGCGGTGCTCGCCGGGCTCGACGTCTGCGTCTTCCCGTCCACCGTCCCCGGGACGCCCACCCCGCTGCTCGAGGCGGTCGCGCTCGGGCGCCCGGTGGTCGCCTCGGCGGTATCCGGCATCGCGGAGCTCTTCGAGCCGGAGGCGGAGATCGTGCTCGTGCGGCCGGGCGATACCGCGGAGCTGGCCGAGGGGGTCAGGCGTGTGCTCGCGGACCCGCAGTCAGCGGCAGCGCGCGCCGAGCGGGCGCGGATGCGGGTGGTCGACGAGTACACGTCGACGGCCGCGGTGGCGCGTCACATTCAGACGTATCGCGACCTGACCGCGGGCCTGTAGGGCCTCAGCGCGCCCAGTCGTCCTGGTACCGGGTGATGTCGTCTTCGCCGAGGTAGTCGCCCACGGCGACCTCCACGACGCGCAGCAGCGTCTCGCCGTCGTTCGTCAACCGGTGCTTGGCGCCGAGCGGCACGTACTTGGACTCGTTGGCGCCCACCTCGAAGACGTCGCCGTCGATCTCGACCTTCGCGTGACCCTCGATCACGATCCAGTGCTCGCTGCGGTGCGCGTGGCTCTGCAGTGACAGGCGGCATCCGGGCAGCACGTCGATCGTCTTGACCTGAAAGCCTTCACCCACGAGCAGCATCGTCCAGGAGCCCCACGGACGCAGCGACGAGCGGTTCTGCACGACTTCCGGGGCGCCGGCGGCCTTGAGCGCGTCCACGATGAGGCGGACGTCCTGCGCGCGGTCCTTCCGCGCGATGAGCGTGGCGTCGGACGTGTCGACCACGACGAGGTCGGTGAGTCCGAGCGTCGCCACGAGGCGGTCCGCCGAGTAGACGATGGTGTCTTCGGAGTCGATGTCGGTGACGTTGCCCACCAGCACGTTGCCGCGCTCGTCAGGCTCGGCGAGCCGCTCCAGGGCGAGCAGGGAGCCGACGTCGGACCAGGGCATATCGGTCGGCACGACGGCGACCACCTCGGACACCTCGAGCGCGGCCTTGTCGAAGGGGACCGCGGGCAGCGCGGCGAAGCGCTCGCGCGCCGCGGGCATGATCCACTCGGCGGGCGGCAGAGCGCCGATCTCGCGAGCTGCCGCCGCGATCGCGCCGGCCACCGCGCTTTCGGGCGTCGCGGCCTTCTCGCCGGCGGCGTCGAGCTCGCGCAGCACCACGTCCGCGCGCGCCACGAGCATCCCTGAGTTCCACAGGTAGCCGCCCTCGGCTAGAAACGCCTCGGCGGCGGCGCGGTCAGGCTTCTCGACGAAGCGCTCGACCTCGTGGCCCGACACCCCGTCCCGCTCGGCGCCGGCGATGGGTGCCCCCGCGCGGATGTAGCCGTATCCCGTCTCGGCATGCGTCGGCTCCAGGCCGATCGTGACGAGCCGGCCCTGCGTGGCCAGATCGACGGCGAGCCGCATCGTGCGGTCCCAGACAGCGCCGTCCTCGATAAGGTGGTCCGAAGGGAGCACCACCATCACGGCCTCGGGGTCCAGGCGCGCGAGGTATGCCGCCGCGAGCGCGATGGCCGGGGCGGTGTTGCGCGGCGTCGGCTCGGCGAGATAGTCGATGACCACGCCCTCGAGCGACGCCTGGGCCTTGAGGTGGTTGCCGAGCTCGTCCGCGAGACGTTCGTTGGTCAGCACGTGGACGCCGCCCGGTTCGGCCAGCCCGGCGATGCGCGTGACCGCTCGCGTGATGAGGCTGACCCCGCCGAAGATGGAGACGAATTGCTTAGGGGAGAGCTCGCGTGAGAGCGGCCAGAAGCGGGTGCCGCTCCCGCCGGCGAGCACGATGGCGTGGAGGTGCGGGATGCGCTGGTCGTTCACGTCGTCTCCTCACGGGATCCTGCGTGTCGTGGACCCTCCGATGGTACCCGAACCGCGCGTTACGTGGGAGAATGGCACGGACCTGCTGCCACGTTGCGCGCCGCGAGCGGCGCGCCGTGAGACCGACGCCTCGGGGGAGTGAGCGCAATGACGCCGAGCAGCGACATCCGCTTCGGGACCGACGGCTGGCGCGCCGTCATCGCCGACGACTTCACCTATGAGAACCTCCGGCGGGTGGCGGACGCCGCCGGCCGGGTGCTCGCCGAGTCCGATCCCGGCGGCCTCATCATCGTGGGCTACGATACGCGCTTCCAGGCCGCCAGCTTCGCCGCCGCCGCGGCCGAGGTGCTGGCGGGTCACGGGTTGCGGGTGCGCGTCTCGGACCGCTACTGTCCCACGCCCGCGCTCTGCTGGTCGGTGGCGCACGACGATGAAGCCGTCGGCGGCGTGATGCTGACCGCCAGCCACAACCCGGCGCCGTACCTCGGCTTCAAGCTGCGGATGGCGGACGGGGGCGCCTCGCCGGTCGCCTTCACCGCCCGCGTGGAAGCGGCGCTCGCCGACGCGGCTCCGCGGGCCCGCGGCGCGTTCGAGACCGTCGACATCATGGGCCCGTACCTCGAGGCGTTGCGCTCGTTCGTGGACGGCGAGGCGATCGCCGCCGCGGGGCTGCGCATCGCGGTCGACCCGCTCTACGGTGCGGGCCAGACGTACCTGGCCGAGACGCTGCGCGCGCTCGGCGTCGAGGTGACCGAGATCCACCACGAGCTCAATCCCGGTTTCGGCGGTCTGCACCCCGAGCCCATCCCGCCGCACATCGACGAGGTCGCCGAGCTCGTGCGTGCCGAGGGGCTGGACGCGGCGTTCATCACCGACGGCGACGCCGACCGCATCGGCGCCGCGGACCGCACCGGGGCGTTCGTGAACCCGCACCGCATCATCGCGCTCGTGGCGCGGCACCTGGTCGAGGACCGCGCCATGACCGGTCGCATCGTCAAGACGCTCTCCACGAGCGTGCTCGTCGACCGGATCGCCGCCCGTCTCGGCTCCGAGGTCACGACCACGCCGGTCGGCTTCAAGTGGATCTACGAGGAGATGGTGAAGGGCGATGTGCTCGTCGGCGGCGAGGAGAGCGGCGGCATCGGCATCCCGGGACACGTGCGCGAGCGCGACGGGCTGCTCATGGCGCTGTTGCTCGCCGAGATGATGGCCGAGCGCGGCATGGGCCTCGGCGAGCTCGTCGAGGACCTGTTCGCGGTGACCGGCCCCATGGAGTATCAGCGTCTCGACCTCCGCCTTGATCCCGCTATCAAGGATCGCTTCCTGGCCGAGGCGCCCACGCTCGCACCCGCTCACGTCGCCGGCCTCGAGGTCCTGGACGTCGTGCGCGCCGACGGCGTGAAGTTCCTGCTGCCCGACGACGCCTGGCTGCTGCTGCGCCCGTCGGGCACCGAGCCGCTCGTGCGCGTCTACGCCGAGGCCTCCTCGGCCGGGGTGGTCGACGACTTGCTTGCGCATGGTCGCACCCTCGTGACGGGTGGGTCATGATGTATCGCGAGATCCCGCAGGCGTAAGGACTCCGCCGTATGCGCGTCACCATGGTCAACAAGTACTATCCGCCGCACCTGGGCGGCATCGAATACCACGTGCGCGACCTCGCCACCGCGCTCGCGGCGCGCGATGACGTCACGGTGCGCGCGATCGTCGCGAACGAGGCTCGCAGCGCTGTCACCGAGGACGTCGACGGCGTCGAGGTGACGCGCCTGTCTCGGGCGTTCGCGTACGCCTCCACGCCTGTGGCGCCCGGCATGCGCGGCGCGCTCGCGCGCGAGGCGACGCGCGAGGCGCCCGCCGACCTGCTCCACCTGCACTTCCCGTACCCCTGGGGCGAGGTCTCCTGGCTTGCCGCCCGCCCGGGCCTGCCGACGGTGCTCACCTACCACAGCGACATCGTCCGCCAGAAGGCGATGCTCGCGGCGTACCGGCCGCTGCTGCGTCGCGTGCTCGACCGCGTCGACCGCATCATCGTGTCGTCGCCACCCATGGTCGAGCACAGCCCGTTCCTCGCGCGTGTGGCCGAGAAGTGCCGCGTCGTTCCGTTCGGCATCGACGTCGAGCGCTTCGCGGGCACGCCCGCGCAGCTCGCCCGTGCGGCCGACCTGCGCGCCGCGCACGTGCGGCCGGTGGTGCTCTTCGTCGGCCGGCTCATCTACTACAAGGGTGTCGAGACGCTGCTCGAGGCGATGGCCGAGGTGGATGCCGACCTCGTCGTCGTCGGCCGCGGCCCGCTCGAGGCGGGGCTCCGCGCACGTGCCGATGAGCTCGGCCTCGCCGAGAGGCTCGTCATCCTGCCGCCGCTCGAGCCCGACGAGCTCATCGCCTGGTACCACGCCGCGGACGTCTTCTGCCTGCCGAGCGTGGCGCGTTCCGAAGCGTTCGGCCTCGTGCAGCTCGAGGCGCACGCCGCCGGCACGCCCGTCGTGTCCACCCGGCTCACCACAGGCGTCCCGTGGGTGAACCAGGACGGGCTTACCGGGCTGACGGTCCCGCCGTGTGACGTCGCCGCGCTCACAGAGGCGCTGCAGCGTCTCGTCACCGACGCCGGGCTCCGCGATCGTCTCGGCAGACAGGCGCGCGAGCGCGCGAGGGCCGAGTTCACGACCGACCGCATGGTGGAGCGCACGCTCGAGGTCTACGCCGAGGCGCGGGAGGTGGCGTGATGTCGCGGGGACGGTTCATCGCGCTCTCGGTGCTGCTCGACGGCATCCTGGTGAACGCCGCCATCGTCGGCGCGTTCTTCCTGCGCTTCGGCGGCGAGCTTCCGGAGTTCAACTTCAGCGCGTACGCCGCGCTCTGGCCGCTCATCACCGTCCTCTACCTGGCGGGCGGCTACGTCTACGGACTGTACGAGCCGGAGCGGACCGAGGGCACGTGGGGCGTCGTCCGCGCCGTGGCGCAGGCGGTCACGCTCGGCACCGTGCTCACCGCGGCCATCGCGTTCTTCGCCGGCCCACGGTTCTTCTCGTTCAGCCGACTCGTGATCGTCATCGCCTACGCGCTGCAGTTCGTGACGCTCGTGGGATGGCGCCTCGCGGCGCTGCGCCTGACGCCGATCACCTGGCCCGAGCAGCGCGTGCTCATCGTCGGCGTCAACGCCGAGGCGATCGAGCTCGCGCGCGAGCTCGCCGACCGTGCCGAGTGGGGACATCGGCTCGTGGGATTCGTGCGGCGTGACGCGGGCGAGCACGCGGCGGGTGAGCTGACGGCACCGGTGCTCGGCGTGGCCGACGGCATCGCCGACATCGTGCGGGCCCAGAACGCCGACCGCATCATCATCGCCTCGCCGGTCGCGCTGCGCGAGCTCGTCGAGGACATCGCGCTGGCCAACGAGCTCGATGTCACCATCGAGGTCGTTCCCGAGCTCTACGAGATATTCATCGGAACCGTCGACAGCACGGTGAGCGACATCCCGCTCATGCAGCTCACGCGCCCCGCTACACCCGGATGGTTCACCGTCACCAAGCGGGTGCTCGACTTCTTCTGGGCGCTTGCGCTGCTCCTCGTGTTGAGCCCCGTCCTGCTCGTCGTCTCCGCCGCGGTGCTCGTCTCCATGGGCTGGCCGGTCTTCTTCGTGCAGGAGCGCGTCGGCCGGGGGATGGAGCCGTTCTCGCTCATCAAGTTCCGGACGATGGTCAGGGATGCCGAGAAGCACACCGGCCCGGTGCTCGCCACGGAGAACGACACGCGCATCACGGGCCTCGGCCAGTTTCTGCGGCGCTACCGTCTCGACGAGCTGCCGCAGCTCGTGAACATCCTTCTCGGCCAGATGAGCTTCGTCGGCCCTCGGCCCGAGCGACGTTTCTTCGTGGATCGCTACCTCGAGGACATACCGGGCTACCGAGAACGCTTCGCCGTGAAACCCGGCGTCACGGGCCTCGCACAGGTGAGCGGGTCGTATGCGACCACCGCCGAGCGCAAGCTCAAGTACGACCTCATCTACATGTATCATCAGAGTCTGCTCATGGACGCGCAGATACTCGTCGAAACCCTCAGGGTCGTTCTGACCGGCCGGGGGGCCCGATAGGAGGCACCGCTGGTGGCCAAGCGCAAGAAGCCTGCGAGTCCTGCCCGGACCGCGCCAGCGTCCGCGACGCGCGCCCCGATGAACGGGTACGAGCGCGTCGCGTGGGTCTGCCTGCACCTGCTGGCCGTGCTCGTGCCGATCGCGATGACCAACCCGGGCGTGATCGGTCTGGCCGAGGTGCCGCTGACCTTCGACCAATTCGACATCATCAAGGTGTTCCTGCAGCGCGGCCTGATGTTGGTGGGCCTCGGCGCGTGGCTCGTCGGCCTGCTGCTGAAGGGTTCCACCCTCCGCTCCTCGCGCGTGGAGTGGGTGGTGCTCGCCTTCCTCGCGTGGGTCGTCATCACCACGATCTTCTCGGCCCACCCGCCGACCGCCATCTTCGGGAAGTACCGACGCTTCGAGGGGCTCATCTCGTTCGTGACCTACGCGTCGGTCTTCTTCGTGACGCTCCAGCTCGCCGACCGACCGTCACGCATACGCTCGCTCGTCCGCACGCTCGTGCTGGCGTCTGGTGTGGTCGCGCTCTACGGGCTCGGACAGGCCGTCGGCATCGATCCCATCGACTGGCAGCGCCTGCCGTTCGAGGCGAATCGTCCGTTCGCAACGTACGGGAACCCCGATCTTCTCGGCGGGTACCTCATGTTCCCGTTGCTGCTCTCGATCGGGCTGGCGCTGTCCGAGAAGGACGTGCGCTGGCGTTTCGCGTACTGGGCCATCTTCGTCATGAACGGGCTCGTGCTGCTCATGTCGTTCGTGCGCGGCGCATGGATCGGCGGCTTCGTGGGGCTCGTGGTGTTCGCGATCGCCGCGTCGCGGGCGAGGATCAAGCTCACCGGCATGGACTGGTCGTTCATCGGTGCGGGCGCCGCGGGCGGAGTGGCCGTGGCGGCAGCGAGCCTGACGGTGAAGTCCAGTGTCATGAACTTCTATAGCCGTATCGTCTCCATCTTCCAGTTCAACCGTGGCAGCGCGCTCACGCGCTTCCAGATCTGGGAGGCGGCCGTCGATGCCATCGCCGAGCGCCCGATCCTCGGCTGGGGAGCGGATACGTTCCGGCTCCTGTTCCCCCGGTTCAAGCCGGCCGAGTACGTGGCCGCTGCCGGCTATCTGTCCGTCGCCGACAACGTGCACAACTACCCGCTGCAGGTGGCCACCGCGCTCGGCATACCGGGCCTGGCGCTGCTCTACGGGCTCTTCATCTTCGCGCTCATCGTCTCGGCTCGTCACGCGTTCGCGCGAGGTACCGGCACCGATCGGTTGCTCGTTTCGGGCGTGTGGGCCGCCGTGGTCGCGTACCTCGTGCACCTGCTGTTCGGTCTGTCGGTCACCGGCTCCACGGTGTTCCTCTGGCTGTGTATCGGCCTGTTGCTGTCACCGATCGCGACGCGCCGGGAGGTCGGCGCACCCGCATGGGGAGCCTGGGTCGTGCCCGTTGTCGCGATCGCGGTGCTCGTGGGCACGGTCTTCAACATCCGGTACCTCGTGGCCGACCACTTCTACATGCAGGCGCGCGTGATGACCCGCGGTCTGGAGCGGGTGGAGAATGCGCGACGTGCGGTCGAGTTGAACCCGTACAACGACATGTACCGCGCCGAGGTCGCGGTCGCGTGGCAGGACGCGTTCATCAACCTGGCTGTCGCCGCCGAGCCTGCGCAGGGTGACCTTGCCGAGCAGTACTTCCAGAACGCCGAGGAAGCCTACCGGGAGACGATCGCCTACATCCCCATGGAGTACGACAACTACGTCTTCCTCACCAACCTCTACAACCAGGGTGGTTTCTACCTCGACGACCGCTACTATGAGGACGCGATCGAGGCAGGACTCGACGGAGTCGAGGTGGAGCCCTACGGGCCTGCGGTGCGCACGCAGCTCGCCATCGCCTACATGAACCTCGGCCGGTATGACGAGGCGATCGAGCACGCCGAGTACGGCGCCGCGCTCGATCCGCGCTACGTGGAGATCCGGGCCATCCTCGGCGACGCGTACCGTCTCGCGGGGCGCCTCGAGGATGCTCGCGCGACGTATGAAGAAGTGCTCGAGTTGGCGCCCGGACGTACGGACGTCGCGGCTGCCCTCGAGTCGGTCGAAGCAAGTCTTGCTGCTCAGGGTGAATGAGCACACCGTTTGCTGAGAGAGGAGTGAGATGGAGCGAGCACAAGTTCCCGAGACGACGATCCAGCGGCTGCCGGTCTACCTGCGCTGCCTGCTTCAGGCGCAGCAGGAGCGGATGCCCGTGATCAACTCCGTGCAGATGGCCGAGATGTGCGGCAGCAACGCCGCGCAGGTCCGCAAGGACCTGTCGTACCTCGGTGAACTCGGCACGCGCGGGATCGGGTACGACGTCGAGGCGCTGATCGCGCACATCTCGCGGGTGCTCGGCATCACCGAACGCAGGAGAGCCGTCGTGGTCGGCTACGGTCGTCTCGGCGGGGCGCTTCGCAGCTACACCGGCTTCCCGGAGCGCGGCTTCGAGATCGTGGCGGTGTTCGATGCGGATCCGGCCAAGATAGGGACCGACGCGGACGGGCTCGTGGTCCGTCCGATGGAAGAGCTCGAGGACGGGATCCGGGAGGTGGGCGCCGAGATCGCCATCCTCGCGACGCCTGCGCCGGTGAGCCAGCAGGTCGCGGACCGTCTCGTCAGCGCCGGGATCAGGGCGATCCTGAACCTCGCGCCGGTCCGGCTCCACGTCCCGGCCGGGGTAGCCGTCCGCCAGGTGTGCCTCTCCACCGACCTGCAGATACTCTCCTTCCACCTCGCACAGGAGCAGCTCACGTGACCGAGAAGAACGCGGAGCGGAACGGATCGCCGATCGCCGCCGAGTCATCGGACCGCGCACCCGCAGCGGGCCGCACGCCCGAGCAGCTCGTGCCCGGCTGGCTCGCGCTGCTCGTCCTCATCCTGATGCTGGCGGTGGTGGGACTCGGCGGGTGGGTCGTGCGCGGGCTGCTGATCGATGACGACCGCGTCTCGCCGCAGGAAGTCGCGATCGCCGACTGGGAGGCGAAGGTCGGGCAGGATCCCGGCAACGTCGACAGCCGACTGGGACTTGCGTTCGCGTACCAGCAGCAGGGGGAGTGGCAGCAGGCGCTCGAGGAGTACGACACCGTGCTCGAGAGCGACCCCGCCAACACCGCAGCGCTCTACAACAAGGGTATCGTGCTGATGCAGCTGGGCGAGAACAAGACTGCCGAGGAGACCCTCTGGGACGTTCTCGAGATCGCGCCGGATCATGCGCTCGCGTCCAAGGCTCTCGGCGAGTACTACGTCGCCAAGCAGCAGTACAAGTCGGCGCTCGTGGCGGTCGAGCCCGTGGTCGAGGCCCGGCCGGAACTCGCCGACCTGCAGTTCATCGCCGGCTACTGCTACGAGCAGCTCGGCCAGGTCTCTCAGGCGGTCGAGCGCTACGAAGCGGCGCTGCGCTACGCTCCCGACCTCGTCGAAGCGCGTGACGGGCTCGCCCGGCTCGGCGAGGGCGGCTAGCGATGGCGGACGACATCGTCATGCCCGAGGAGGAGTTCGAGCTGCAGGCCGATGAGCTCATGGCCGAGGAGCCGACGCGGACGCGTCGGGGCTTCAACCTCACCCCGCGCCAGGCGTTCATCGCGCTGGCGGTGGTGCTCGCGATCGCGCTCATCGCGCTGATCATCTACCTGCTGTACTTCCTCGGCCGGCCCGAGGTCCTGACCGAACGGGAACCCGTCTCGGGGATACAGCCGATCTGGCAGGTGTACGGTCCGGGGACCGGTGAGGATCCGTTCTTCGATCGTCCCATGGGCGTCGCGGTCGGTTCGGAGGGCCGTTTCTACGTCACCGACTCGGGCAACAACCGGGTGTGCGTGTTCGACTCATCCGGGCGGTTCCTCTTCGAGTTCGGCAGTTTCGGAGTCGCCAAGCCGGCTCCCGGCGCACGTGCGACGTACGTTCCCGGGAGCCTGAACTACCCGGTGGGCATCGACACCGACGACGAGGGCAACGTGTACGTGGCGAGCTTCTACAACGACTCGATCGAGGTCTTCGACCCCGAGGGCGTCCCGCTGCGCCGATTCCCGGACCCGACCAAACCGGTCGGCAAGGGCTCGTCAGGTCAGGACGGCCTCGGCATCGCCGTCACCGATGTCGCCGTGCACGGCGACCTGGTCTACGCGACCGACCAGTACCAGGTCGTGGTCTTCACCCTCGAGGGAGAGTTCGTCCGCCAGTTCGGGAAGCCGGGGCTGGCGCCGGGCGACCTCGACCACCCCAACGGGATCGCCGTCGATGACGACGGGACCGTCTTCGTCTCGGACTCCAACCACGGGCGCGTTTCCGCCTACAGCAGCGACGGCAAGCACCTGTGGACCGTCGGCGAGTTGGCTGCCGGTCCCCGTGACCAAAGCGAGCGCACGTTCCAGCTTCCCCGTGGCCTGACGGTCCTGCCCGATGGTGACGTGCTCGTCGTCGACCCGTTCGCGTTCGAGCTCATCCGGCTCGATCCGAGCGACGGTGCGGTCAGATCGACGTACGGCGAGCGCGGCGTCGATCCCGGCCAGTTGAACTTCGCCAACGACGCCGAGGCGTACCGCAGCTTCGTCGCCATCGCCGACAAGGAGAACGGTCGCATCCAGCTGGTGCGACTCCTCAACTGACGTGCTCCGTCGGCATGCCGTTCTGCGGTGTGATCCGGCTTGTGAACGGCGTAGTCAACACTTCTTAAGGTGTTCTACCAACCCGTACCCTCATGCTAGACTGCAAGACGGTAGCGACTGTGGTTCCACGTCCGAGTCTGCTGCCTGCGATCCTGTACGGGAGGCCCATTGAGCGACCCGGACATCCTCGAAGACGGCGTAGGCGCCACCGAGGGGCAAGTTGGCGTGAGCGGTGAATCGAACCGGCGCGGCCGTGTCGTATTCGCCGCCATCCTCGGCTTGCTTCTCCTGTTGTGCGGCATCACGACCGTCGTCGAGACGTGGGTGAGCCGCAGCCCGGACGAGATCCGCACGATCACGGAGAACCTCGAGTGCCTCCAGTGCCACTCAGAGCTGCTCCCGCAGTTCTCGATGGAGTACACGCACAACCCCTTCGTGCGTGAGCAGTGCACCACGTGCCACACGCCCCACGGCAGGCTCGAGAAGACCACCATCATCGAGGGCGCGGCCGTCACCTGGGAACGGATGCGGACGCTCGTCCAGTGGCTTCCGCTCAAGGTCGTGCTCGACGTCTTCTACTCGGACGGCGATGCGGAGGTCGACGAGGGCGGCACCGTGAAGGATGTCGTCGAGGAGCAGGTCAAGGGCGATGACTCCGAGCCCACGCTGCCCAAGGACGAGCTCTGTTGGATCTGCCACGGAGACATGGGCGCGATGCTCAGTTACGAGTATCCACACGCCCCGTTCGAGAGCGGCTACTGCACGAACTGCCACAACCCGCACGCGTCCGAGTTCACCGCCATCCTCAAGCAGGATCCGCGTGACCTCTGCCTGACCTGTCACCCGCTCGGCCCGGAGTTGGCGCGCGAGCAGGTGCATCCGCCCGTCGAGGGCCGGTTCTGCACGAACTGCCACGATCCGCACTCCTCCCAGTTCCGCGGCATACTCGTCGATAACCAGCGCGATCTGTGCTTCACGTGCCACCCCAGCGTTGCACCGCTGAGCCTCAAGGCTGTGCAGCACCAGCCGTTCATGTACGACAACTGCACCGGGTGCCATGAGCCGCACGGATCGAACTACATGCCGCTGCTGATCGAGGGGCAGCCGGCCGTGTGCTACAACTGCCATCCCGGCATCGAGAACGATTTCGACCGGCCGAGCACCCACCCTGTGTCCAGCGCGGAGCTCGGATGCGCGGGGTGCCACAATCCGCACGCCGCGGACTTCCCGGCGCTCATCTCGGCGCAGGGCAACGAGATGTGCTACCAGTGTCACGCATCGGCCATCCGGACGAGTTACGAGGCCTCGGCGCATGAGAACACGCTCTGCGTGCGGTGCCACACGCCGCACGGCTCCAACTACGCGCCGCTGCTGCTCGAGCGCAACCCCGAGGTGTGCCTGAACTGCCACGCGGCCTCGACGTACGACAACCTGGTCGGGCAGAACAAGCATCCGGTGCGTCCGACGTACTACGACGTCAACGCCGGGACGCCGCTGACCTGCACCTCGTCGTGCCACGACCCTCACGGCAGCGGACACACCTCCATGCTGCGCTACTACAACGCCCCGCTCGACGGCAACTGCCTCATCTGCCACCGGGCGACGCCCGGTTTCGGCGTCGGCGTGGACTACTGATGGCCGCGGACACGCAAGGAGACGCTCGCATATGGCGCGCCTGACGCTCGCAGGTTTCAAGGACCCCGCCCGTCGCCCTCGGTACATCATCTGGTCAGGTGTCGCGCTGCTCGGGCTCGCCGCATTCGTGGTCGTCGCGTTCATGGGGACCTCGACATACTGGTTCTGTGCCGAGGTGTGCCACAAGGTACAGGACGACTCGATCATGGCGTACGACCGGTCGTCGCATAACAAGGTCTCGTGCATGTCGTGCCACGAGCCGGTGAACGCCGACCCGATCACCTTCACGTTCTACAAAGCCAAGGCGCTCGGCGAGCTCGTGCTCACCGTGACGAACAACTACGAGCTTCCGCTCAACGCTGAGAGCCACCTGGCCGAGGACGAGCACCACATGGGGTCTGCGCAGTGCACGCAGTGCCACGCGCTGGATACCCGCGTGGTGACGCCGAGCGAGGGCATCATCATCGACCACGCCGTGCACGAGGAGAACGACATCCACTGCACGATGTGCCACAACCGCGTCGCGCACCCCGAGGACTTCGAGCTCACGCTCACCGACCCCAAGACAGGGGAGCCCAACCGCAAGCACGAGGACTTCATGGAGATGAAGGGCTGCTACCGTGCCGAAGGGTGCCACGGACTGGAGGCAGGATACCGGGCGCCCGGCGAGTGCTCGGCATGCCACCCGGCGGACTTCGAGCTGAAACCCGAGAACCACCTGGTCGCGGGCTTCTATACGCCGGGCGGCGACTCCTCGGGTCACTGGCAGCTCAAGGAGGAGGAGCCGGATTACTGTCGGATCTGCCACCTCGAGCAGACGTTCTGCACGGACTGTCACGGAGTCGAGATGCCGCACCCCGCCGGCTTCACCGATGACCACGGCGCGGTCGGCACCGAGCGTCCCGAGGTCTGCGCTAACTGCCACGCGCGTGGCGCCGAGCGCACCGACCCGACGTCAACCGAGTTCTGTAACGCGTGCCATCATCCCGATGCCGACCCGACGCAGCCGTGGATCCCGCAGCACTGGCAGGTCGTGCGCGAGAGCGGAGCCGAGGCGTGCTTCGAGTGCCACGATCCCGTGTTCTGCGCGCGCTGCCACGTGAACGCGGCCCGGCCGTAGTCCCCGTGCCCGTTCGAACGGGCTACTATGCCGCTATGGGACCACGTCGCACATATGCCATCGCGAGAGCGCTCGTCGCTGCCCTGTTGTCGGTGGGCTTCGTAGCGGCGCTCTCAGCGTGTTCGCCGCAGCCCGCCGTGTCCGGCCTACCGGACCCCGTCGCCCCCGCACCACCTGACCTCTCGACCCCCGAGGCCGCGGTCGCGACGTATCTCGACTGGGTGAGCTTCTCGTACCGCATGGCGAACTCGGACATCGCGACGCCGACCATGACCGCTGATGAGTGGGTCCGCGTGGACGCGTACATCGAGTACAACCGGCAGCAGGGTCGCGGCATCGAGCAGGAGCTCATGCGCTTCGAGACGCGTGACCGCTCGGTCGAGGAGACCCGGGCCACGATCGCCGCGTCCGAGCAGTGGCGGTACCGCTACTTCTCGCTCGACAGCCTCGCGTACACGAGCGAGCCGCTTGAGGCTAGTTACGAAACGACGTACACGCTCGTGCGTGAGGCGGCAGGGTGGTTGGTCACGCGCGTCGAGGCGAGCCCGATGGGCGCGGTCGAGTGATGCGCAGACTCCTGCGGTCCTTGCGTTCGCGCCGACTCGCGGTATGGCTCCTCGGCGCCCTCGTCGGCTACGCAGCGGTGGCGGCAGCGCTCGATGTGCGCGAGGCGTTCAGCGCCCCACCCTTCGTCGTTCTGGCCGCCCTCGTCGCCATGAGCACCGCGGCGTGCGCTTGGGAGCGCTCGGCGCGCGCGGTCTCGATGCTGCGCGTCGGCGTCGTGACGCAGCGCCAGGTCGACCACCTGCGCGAGCATCCCGCCACCGTGATCCCCCTCGCGGAGGAAGGGCCGCGGGATGTCAGCGCGGCTGCGGGTGCGCTGCGCTCGCTCGGGTTCCGCGTGACTGCCGGTGAGCGCATGGCCGAGGGACGCCGCCACCGATGGGGCGCGCTCGGGAGCCCGCTGTTCCACTGGAGCCTCGCGCTGCTGATCGTCGTCATCGCGCTCGGCCAGCTCACACGTGCCGAGGGCCTCATCGGTATCGCCACGGGGGACACCAAGTCGGATGTGCGCGAGGCGTACGGCGTGCTGGAGGCCGGCCCGCTGCACGGCGGCCTCAGCGGCGCATCGATCACGGTGGACCGGATGGAGGCCGAGTACACGCGCAACGGCATCGAGTACGGCCCGACGCCGTACGTCCGCGTCGTGTCCGCGACCGGCGATCCCCTCGCCGAGGGTTTCGTGCACACCAACGCACCCCTGCGATACGGTTCCACCGTCATCCACATGAACGGGTACGGCCTCGCGGCGAAGGTGCGGCTGGATGTCGACGGCACGAGCTCCGCCGAGGAGATCCTGCTCGACTACGCCGATGACGACTCCGGCCGCATCGTGCCGCGGGACCTTGCGGTGCTCGATGCCTCAGGTCAGCCGGCGGTCTCGTTGCTCATCGACGCTGACGCCTCTTCCCGGACGCCCGCGCTTCTGGTGCGATATGCCGAGGGGGCGGGCGACCCTCGCAGCTCCGGCGCGATGGAGGCCAGCATCGCCGAGGGCGAGAGCGTCGCGCTGCCGGGCGGCGTCAGCCTCACCGCCGACCGCCTGACGAGCTACGCCCGGCTGGCGGTCGTGGATGACTGGTCCGTGCCGTTCATTTACGCTCTGTTCCTGACCGGTGTGATGGGCCTTGCCGCGGCTATCCTGACACCGCCCTCCACGGCACGGGTGCTCTTCGTCGAGGGAGATGGGGGCCCCGCCTGGCATGTCGTCGTCACGGGATGGCGCAGGCAGTCGGGCGCGAGCGAGAGCGTGCACGCGGCCCTCGAGGCGGCGGCAGGCGCGAACGGAGGAGAACGACCATGAGCGTCGATACTGAGATCATCTGCATGTGGGTCGCAGTCACGCTGTACGCGGCCTCGGCAGTGCTGTTCGCCGTCTCGCTCGTGTTCAGGAAGGAGCGGCTCGCGACGGTCGCGCTTGCGCTGGCGCTCGCGGGGATCGTTCCCCATACCGTCGCCATCGCCGGGCGATGGGTGCGCGTGGGTCACGGGCCGTACCTCGGCTTCTACGAGGTGATCTCCTCGTACGCGTTCGCCGGGGTCCTGGCGTTCGTGGGCCTGGTCGTCAGGTACCGCTCCCTGCGCCCGCTCGGCGTCGTGCTGATGCCCATGGCGTTCCTCGCCATCGGCGGGGCGATGCTCGCTCCCAAGAGCGGCGTCGAGGTCTCGGCCACGCTCGCGAGCTGGTGGCTCGCGGTCCACGTGTCGTTCGCCAAGCTGGCGTACGGCTCGTTCATCACGTCCTTCGGGTTGGCGGCGGTCCGCCTCATGCGCGCCCGGAGGCCGGAGGGCTTCCGGTCGGAGCGGATGGGTCGCCTACCCGCTGATCCGGTGCTCGAAGACCTGGCGTTCAAGTTCGTCGCCGCCGGCTTCATCTTCCTCGGCATCATGATCGCGGCGGGCGCTATCTGGGCGAACGAGGCATGGGGTCGCTACTGGGGGTGGGACCCCATCGAGACGTGGTCGCTCATCTCGTGGCTCGTGTACGCCGTCGTGCTGCACCTTCGGCTGACGCTCGGGTGGCGAGGCCGACGGTTCGCGTGGTCGGTCATCGCAGCGCTGCCCGTCCTGCTGTTCGCGATGGTCGGCGTCGCGATCGTCTACAACTCCATCCACGCCGGCTACTTCAACATCCTCGGCTGACGTCCGCCGCCAGCAGACGGCGGCAGGAGGGAAGGGCATGGGCTCACGACCGCGATTCCAGATGCGACCCACGACGCTCATCGCCACGCTGCTTGCCATCCTCGTCGTCGGCGCGCTCGTGGTCGCCATCTCGCTCCGCGGAGCCGACGAGGAGCCGGGCGTGCGTCTCGTTCCCGCCGAGGAGGGCTCCGTCCTCTCGCTCGCCGGCGTCTTCCCCGCCGAGGAGGACCTGCCGCTGCGCAATCCCACGGGCGTCGCGTTCGTCGGCCGTCGTCTCTACGTCGCCGAGTCGGACGCGGGCGTGATCAGGGCGTTCACCCCTCAGGGTGCCGAGGTAGCCACGTACACCGTCGCCCCGGCCGAGGGTGCGACGGCCTTCTATCCCACTGTGCTGGCCGACGCGGGGATAGATCGTCTGGCGATCGTGGACAATGCGGCAGCCCGTGTGGTCGTCATTCGTGTGGACGATGCCGGGTCGGAGCCCGGCCATTTCGTGGTGGGAGCGACCGATCCGGCCACTGCACCCGTCCAGCCGACCGCGGTGGCGGCCTGGGCAGGCGAGCTCTACGTCGCGGACGGCGCTACGCATGAGATCCGCGTCTATTCCACCGGAGACGGGGCGTACCTTCGGACGATCGGAGGGAGCCTGGAGCCGCAGCTCAGCTACGTCGGCGCGCTGCTCGCGACGCCTGAGGGCCTGTATGTGGCCGACTCCAACAGCGGCGTCGTCCGGCTCCTGGCATTCGCGACCGGGACCGAGCTCCGCGTCGTGACCGATGACGTCACGCTGCCGCGCGGTCTTGCCGGAGCCGATGGGGTGCTGCTCGTCCTCGACATGTTCGAGAGGACGATGCTCGCCGTGGATGCCGAGGGGCGCCTGGTCGCGTCCACGAGCGCTTCGGGAGCGCTCGCTGGCGTCCTCGACGCGCCGAGGGCTGTCGCGTACCTCGCGGACGCCCGGCGCGCGTATATCGCCGACGCCGGGACGGGGCGCGTCACGGTGGTCAACGTGGTGCCTCCGGCGGGGGAGTGAACGCGTTCACTATCTCGTCCCGTCGCATGGACGGTGACGCCGCAGCATGGCACAATGGAATCAACCACGAGCGTAGGTGTGTTGGTGCGCGCGCAGGCATTCGTGCATCACCACGTGTGTGCTCTGAAGTGCGGAAACGGAGGTCGGACTGACGGCGGTGCGACCACTTGTCATCGCGCATCTCGAGACCGCGGCAGTGAATGCCGGTCGCGGTCTATTCGTGTTTCTCGTGATGGCTGTCGTGCTCGTGACGCCCGCGATCGCCGCCGGGATCACCCCGCACGGTGGCTACGACGCCGATAGCGCGATCTGCGGATCGTGTCACGTGCCGCATGAAGCGGTATCCGAGCGATATCTGTTCTCGGCGGAGGCATCCGCGGGCGCGGCAGGTGAGATCGCCGTCTGCTACTCCTGTCATGACGGATCGGGCGCCAGCACCAACGTGAAGACGGGAGCGGCCAACTCGTTCGCGTTGACGAGCGGGCACACGCTGGAGAATTCCGCGCTGTCTCGTGGAGACCACGACCTCACGGACCGCTGTTCCTCGTGTCACAGCCCGCACCTCGATCCGGCGGCCCAGCCGCGTCTTCCCAGACCCTCCATCGTGACGAGCACCGGCACATATGCGGTGACCGGCGCGAACAACACGTGGTGCTTCGCCTGCCACAACGACACCCAGGATTGGCACGCTTCGACCACCGAGGCCGCCTACCCGTATCCGGCGTCCCCGCTGCCGTCGACCACCAAGCCCACTCGTGACACCGCGGGCTATCCCGTGCTCGGGACGTACCCCGGGAGGACCGTCTACGAGGATTCCTCCAGGAACGGCCACGCGTCCATCCCGGCCGGGTACATCACCGACCCCATGGTGCCGAGCCAGACAGCGACACGTGTCGCGGGCGACTGCCTCTGGTGCCATGCGTCGCATCGTGGCGTAAGCGCGTACGACAGTCTGCTCGCCGAGTTCCGACCGTCGACGCCGGCCACGGTGGTCGACGATCAGACGAACGGCACGTACGCCGCTGCCTGCCTCACCTGCCACGGCGGTGGGTCGTGGGAGGCGACGGGCGCCGCGAACATCAAGCAGTTCGTGACCGCGGGGGGCGAGCGCTCAGGCCATCGGATCAAGACGTCGGGCGGGACGCTGCCTGTCGGCGCGCCGTTGCCGTGCTACGAGTGCCACAACCCACACGGCTCGAAGAACGACAACACGATGCTCATCACCGACGCCCTTGGCGGAAGCCTCGAGCCGACGACCGCTGCCGGCGCCTCGGCAGACGCCGAGGTACGGCGTTTCTGCTTCACGTGCCACACCACTGATGACACGGCCAAGGGCTGGGACAGCGATCTGAATGACGATGGCGCGCACACCGATGGCGGGTACGTCTCGGTGACGGGTCAGACCGTCGTCGGCCTTGCCCGCGACGCGGCAGTCGGGGCCAACGTGCTGCGGTTGCCCGCGGCGAACGGCCACAGCGAGCTCGACAGCCAGAGCTGCTACCAGTGTCACGGCAGGGATTACGCGTCGGGCGGCTACAACGTGCACAACCCCACTGGCGGCGTCTCCGCCGGCGGTGTCGCCTGTTACGGATGTCACGGCGAGTACGAAGAGCACATGGAGTTCACGGGTGGGAGCAGCATGCTGACGTACCACCACGTGCTCGGCACGGCCACGTACGCCGGCGACGAGGCCGCCGCGTTCTGGCAGGACACCTACCCCACGGCGGGCACGGCCGCAGCGGCCGCGAACGTCTACTGCCTCAGTTGCCACGTGGACCACGACAAGTTCAACGACACGCCGGGCGCCAATCTCCGGGGGAGCATGGCTGGCGCTCCCACCGCTGCAGCCACCGATTTCAACAGCTCGACGGGAGGCGTCTGTCTCGGCTGTCATGACAAGGCGCTCACCAAGGACTACGCGAACCAGAAGGACGACGGATCGCGCACGACGCCGATCATCACCACGGGCATGTACGCCGGCAAGGCGCATGACTACGTGGTGAACTCGTACTTCGGTCCCTCGGCGGACACCGGGAACCGCTTCCAGGCGAACTGCGCGAAGTGCCACAACGACGAACAGTCCAAGCCGTTCCAGGAGGCTGCGGGCTCGGCGTTCACATTCGGCACGCACTACAGCGCGCAGCGCAGGATCATCGCCGCGCTCGGCGGCACGTTCAGCGATCCTGCCGAGGAAGGCTTCTGCTTCCGCTGCCATGGCGTGAGCGGGCTCACGGGCGAGGACTACTACGCAGTGGCGCTGATGAACTCCGCGTCGCAGTACGTCTACACGCAGATCAAGTCGCGCACCTACACCCATGACGTCGACAACGCCGCATGGTCGGGGCGCCACCGGCCGGACGAGAACCAGGCATACATCAGCGCCAACAAGCACGTCGAGTGCGAGGACTGTCACAACCCGCACGCCGCCGGCAAGGTCACCCACAACGAGGCGGCCGGCAGCGGTATCGGGTCCAACGCGATCAACCAGGCGAACTCGCCGCTCGCCGGCGTGCAGGGCCTGTCGGTCGGAGCGTTCACGAGCGAGTGGACCTCGCCGGCGTCATATACGCCGGGTACTGCCACGAAGGAGTACGAGATCTGCATCAAGTGTCACTCGAGCGCGAACACACAGCTCACAGCGTGGAACGCCACGTGGACGAACGTCGCGATGGAGTTCAACCCGAAGAACGATTCGTTCCACCCGGTCATGGCCGCCCTCCCTGCGAGCGATCTTGGTATCGATAACGGGTCGAGCCGTCTCCCGTACGACAATCGTCTCGGGAACCTGTGGACCGCTGGTCGGGGTGCCACGATGTACTGTTCCGACTGCCACGGTGACAGCGCCACCGGTTCGACCGCCATGGGTCCTCATGGATCTGCCATCCCGCATGTGCTGAAGGGCTACTGGCCCAAGTCTCCGGGTGCCAATGGGATCCCGGGCGATGGTGACGACGTGTACTACAACCTGAATCAGCTGCCGAACTCGGCCACTGGACTGCTGTGCCTGCGATGCCATCCGATGCCCATGAACAACTCACCCTCGAGCGGCAATCCCGTGCACAATGCGCACACATCGACGAGTCGCTCAGATGCGTGCGTCGACTGCCACCTTGTTCGCGTGCACGGAGGTAAGGTCTCGCGCCTGATCGGGGACAACGGCGCCCCTGCCGCGGACATCGCCGCATACATGGATGGCTCTCAAATCGCCATGCGGCGCTTCAGGAAGGTAGACACCGGCGTTCCTGCCGACAAGAACTACTGTTCCGTGAGCTGCGGTGGCAACCATGGTGCAGGACTTGCAAACGAAGACTGGTAGTACCGTCTTCCGGGCCCTTGCGTGCCCGAGTCCTGTGAGGTGCCGGTGGTGAGCCACCGCATGCGCGTGCTGCGGCGAGTGATTCTCGGTCGTCGAGCCGTGGTTTCCGTGATCATCGCGCTCGTGTCGACAGTGACGGTCGGATACGCTGACTCGCTGCTCGGCGTCGACGTTGGAATCGTTCCCGCGAGCGTGGCCGACTGGGCCCTTCGTGTCGTGGCCGTTCTGGCCGCCCTGCAGCTGGCCACAGCGACGACGCTCTTAGCTGCGCGCGACATACGGCGCGCTTTCCGCGCACGAGGACCGGGAGCCCGCGAGGTGATCCGGGTAAGGGATCAGGCATCGATGATCCGCGCGCTCCGCTCCGCATCATACATCCGGCTCCGGCGCTCGCCTGACACAGTGCGCTATGTCAGGAACGTCTGGGGCTACGCGGGCCCGTGCACCCTGCATCTCGGCATGCTCGTGGTGATGTGCGGCGTGCTCGTCGCTTCACTCACCCAGAGCAGCGGGACCTTCGTCGCATATGAGGGAGAGAGCATCCCGGCCGGGACGGTGCCCGCGTCGACCGAGCGGGGTCCTCTCGCGTCCCCGCCGGCGCTGACGCGTCCGATCATGCTCGATCATCTCGATGTCACCTACTGGCCGGACGGGGCGCCAAGGCGCATCGCGGCGCTTGTGACGCTGGAGACCGCGGACGGTGGGCGAGAGCTCGAGGTGGGCGTGAACGATCCTGGCGGTGTTTCTGGCTTTCGCATATTCCAGCATTCGACTTTCGGGTACGCGTTCGGTATCACTGTGACGCGCGGGGGAGTCGGTGAGCGCTATAGGCTCGAGATCCCCGTCCCTGCTGAGCGGGACGCCGCGTCCTACCTCGACACGACCCTGGACTCCGGTGACATGTTGCGCGCGAAGCTCGTTCATGACCCGTCAACTCCGACCGGAGCGCCCCTGCTCACGCTCAGGCTCGTTCGGGGTGGCGTGACGCTGGGTGAGGCGGAGTACCCGGCGACCTCCTCGGCGGTGCTGGGGGATACCGAGGTGTCGGTCGACGTTGTGAAGCGCTGGGCTGTCTTCAGTCTTCAGCGAACGCGGGGGATGGGCCTGGTGTTCACCGGCTTCTTCCTGATCTTCGCGGGTGCGGTTCTGACATACGCGTTCACTCCGCGGGAGGTCACTATCAGCAGGTCGTCCGCGGGTGGCGTCGTGGCCGAGTGGCACGCCGTCCGCTTCCCCCTGATGTATGGTTCAGAGGTGGCAGCATTGAGACGGGCAGCGGAAGCTGACGGAGATGACGATGACTGAGGCGTTGCTCATAGCCGACCCGCTGCTCCACCTCGCTGCGGCGGCGTGCTACATGGTGGTCTTCGTTCTCCTCGTCGTTGAGATGCTGCTGGGAAGGCGGACGGCCTCTGCCGCGATGGCGTTGGCGTGGGTAGGCACTTCCACGCATGCACTTGGCATCCTCGCCCGCTGGACGGTCGCGGGACATGGTCCCATGCTGACGAAGTACGAGAACCTTTCGGCATACGCATTCGTGACGGCGGGGCTGGCCCTCTATCTCGGTGTTCGAAAGGCAGGGCTTCGCTCGCTCGGTGTTCTCCTCTATCCGGCCGCGTTCTTGATAATCGGCGTCGCGGTCTACACCGGCCCGGACCTGGTGAACCTCCCTCCGGCGTTCACCGGGGTGTGGCTCGTGATGCACGTGTGCTTCTACTTCCTGGCATTCGGGAGTGCCATGACTGCAGTGTCGGCCTCGGTGCTCCTCATGGTCCGCTCGCGTCTCAGGCCGACGGTAGCCGCGCGACTGCCGGATGTGGATGACCTGGACGTTGCCGCATACCGGTTCGCGGGACTGGCGTTCACGTTCTGGGGCATCGGCATGCTCACTGGTTCGATATGGGCCTACAACGCGTGGGGCCGGTACTGGGGATGGGACCCCGTGGAGACCTGGTCGCTCGTCACCTGGCTGATTCTCGGCGTCTACCTGCACCTGCGTCGTTTCTTCGGCTGGGACGGCACCCGAGCTGCCTGGCTGATCGTGCTGTCCTTCGCGCTGGCGCTCATGTCGCTGTTTGGGACGACCTTCATCACCGGCTCCTTGCACGGGGTGTACTTCCGGTGAGGCTGCTGCGTCTCGCGCTGTCGCTCACCCTTGTGCTCCTGGCCGTGCTCGGGTGCGCTCCAGTCTCCGACGGCGAGTCCCCTGAGCAGGCGGCGGTCGAAGACGCCGTGTGGGCATATAGCGCCGCACTCAGTGAGGCGTTCGCTCACATGGACATGAACCGGTTGAGCCAGGTGGCGACGGAAGAGCAAGCCTGGACCGAGTACGCACTCATGGCCGCCCTCGGCGAGGGCCGGGTGCGCATGCTCGCTGACGTCGTCGACATCGAGTTCGGCGAGGTGGACCTCCCTGACGAGGGCACCGCCGTCGTCACGACGACTGAGACCTGGGACTACCGTCATGAGAGCCTCGACACGAGCGAGACCGTGCGCGAGGAGCGCGGCGTCGTCTACCATCTGCGCTACGAGTTGGTCCTGAAGGACGGGCGCTGGCTCGTGGACCGGGTCACGTCCCTTGATGCCGACGCTTCCTCCAGCGAGGACACGACGTCATGACCGCCATCGCCATCATCATCAACAACTACCTTCACGATGTAGCGACCGCGGTGCTGATAGCATCGGCGGCCCTCGTCTGGGGTCTCGATCGCGCGGTGGAGCGGGACGGCGCGGGTGCGGGGCTGCTCGATGCGGCATACCCGAGGCTCGTCCGGGTCGCCTGGGCGGCGCTCATCTGGATCGTGGTCGGCGGGGTGCCGCGGACGATCTTCTTCACCCGCTACGAATGGGATCCGGCGGTCGTCAAGGGCATCGTCCCGGCGCTCGCAGTCAAGCACGTCCTCATGGTCGTGGCGGTGGTCGTCGGCGCTGTGATGTGGAGCCGCGTCGCGCGCCGCGTACGCGCGCGGGCAGCCGAGACGGATACCGTTAGCGATTAACGAATGTGAGCGCCGGTGGTACAGAGAATCCCACGTGGCGGGTACGAGTTCGTTACACGAACGCCGGAGCACGCTATACTCCTAAGGACGCATCATCCGCGGACCGGGAGTCATGATGGCCCAACGACGCACAGCTCCGGATGCGACGGTGTACCGCCTGTCGCTCTACCACTGCTATCTCGGCGAACTGCTCCGCGTCGGCGCGCCTGCGCGCATCACGTCGCGTGAGCTGGCCGAGGAGCTCGGCATCAAAGAGGAGACGGTGCGCCGGGACATCTCGTTCGTCGGCGACATCGGTCGTCCGGGCGCCGGCTACGAGCCCGACGTGCTCTTTGCGGCGTTCACGGAGTTCCTCGGCCTATCAGACGAGTACCCGGTGGTGAAGGTCGGGACGCGCGGGATGCTCGAGGCGCTGCAGGTGGTGTTCCCCGCCGAGCGGTACGGCGTCCGGCCGGTCGCATACTTCTCGGAGTTGCCGGAAGACGCCGGCAGCACGGTCGGCGATCTTGAGGTCAGGCACCTCACCGACATACCCAAGGTCCTGCCCGATCTCGGGGTGGACGTCGCGCTCGTCGCCTGCTCGCCGGGGTGGGTCCAGATCACGCTGGACCTTCTCGCCAGCGCGGGCGTCACCGGAGTGCTGTTGCTCACGCCGATCATCCGCGTGCGCAAGCCCGAAGGCATGACCGTGTCCCAGGTCCGGATGCCCTGCGACATCAAGTCGCTCGCGTGCCGTTGCCAGCTCCCTGGAGGCAGCGTCAGGGCCAGGTAGCGGTCTTCTCGGCAGGGTTCTCGCTACCCCGTGGCGTAGTCTCGCTGTGCTATACTCTGCCGGCTCCGTTGCCGACAGGCGAGCGCATGCGTGTCGCCGATGGAGCGGAACCGCGTCCAAGGAGCGCTGCTGATGCCCAAGGCGGATCTCGTCCTGCTGCACGCGCCGAGCGTGTACGACTTCCGTGAGACGTCCATCATGTACGGGCCTGTCTCCGACCTCGTGCCCTCGAGCCCGATCTTCGAGATGTACCCGCTCGGCTTCACCACGATAGCCGAGTACATGGAGCGGCACGGCCTGACCGTCCGCATCGTCAACCTCGCCGTCCTCATGCTCAACCGCGCGGACTTCGACGTGGAGCGGACGATCCAGCGCATGGACCCGGTGGCGTTCGGCATCGATCTGCACTGGCTGCCGCACGCGCACGGCGCCGTGGAGGTCGCGCGGCTGTGCAAGAAGCATCACCCCGAGACGCCCGTCGTGTTCGGTGGTCTCTCGGCCTCGTACTTCCACGAGGAGCTGGTGAGCTACCCGTGGGTGGACTACGTGGTCCGCGGGGACTCCACCGAAGAGCCGTTCACCGAGCTCATCTACGCGCTCCGGCGCGGCGGCAGCGTCGCCGACATCCCGAACCTCACGTACAAGACAGCGGACGGGTCGGTCGTCGTCAACGACATCGACTGCGTGCCCGAGACGTTCGATCACGTGAAGCTCGACTACAGCTTCAGCATGCGGTCGGTGATCCGCGATCGCGACATGATCGGCTCGCTCCCGTTCAAGGGATGGCTCAGCTATCCGGTCTCGGCTTCGCTCACCTGCCGCGGCTGCACCAAGGGATGCCCCACGTGCGGCGGCTCGGCACACGCGTTCCGAAACCATTTCGGGCGCAGCAAGGTCGCCTTCCGCGATCCCGAGCTGCTCGTACGGGACATCGGACACATCGCCCGGCACATCCCGGGGCCTGTCTTCGTGCTGAACGACTTCCGCCAGGCGGGAGACGACTACGTGCGCGAGTTTATCACCGGGCTCAAGCGGATCGACTTCCGGAATCCGATCGGCTTCGAGTTCTTCTCGCCGCCGGCCGAGGAGTTCTACGCGTTCCTCGACGAGAACCTCAACGACTACTCGGTGGAGGTCTCCGCCGAGAGCCACGACGACGCCGTGCGCGCCGCCTTCGGCAAGCCGTACACGTGGGAGGCGCTCTGCGAGTCCGTGGAGGCGGCGTTCCGCAACAACTGCCAGCGCTTCGACCTGTACTTCATGACGGGCATCCCCACGCAGACCGCGCGCTCGGTGCTCGACACCGTGCCTGCCGTCCAGGAGCTCTACGATCGGGTCGGCGGGGATTCGCGGCTCCTGGCGTTCATCGGGCCGATGGCGCCGTTCCTGGACCCCGGCTCGAAAGTCTTCGACGATCCCGCAGCGTACGGCTATCGGCTGCGGGCGAAGACCCTCGAAGAGCACCGGCAGCTCCTGCTCGAGCCGTCGTGGAAGCACATCCTCAACTACGAGCCGGACGGCATGACGCGCGACGAGATGGTGGATGCGACCTATGAGGCGGCGCTCGGCATCAACCGCATCAAGGGGTCGATCGGGATCGTCTCGGCGAAGACCGCGGCCGAGACCGAGGAGCGCATCGCCCAGGCACGGACCGCGATGCGCCGGATCGACGAGATCATGGAGCGACCGGCCGAGGAGCGTCAGCCGCTGCTCGCCGACTTCAAGCGCGAGGTGGATCGCCTCAACGAGAGCACCGTGTGCGAGAAGACCGAGCTCAACTGGCCCTCGAGCGCCAACTGGCGCCACGTCGTCTACAACGCGCTGCTGTGGGTCCGCGTGAATCTGGAGACCGTCTTCCCGCGCCTTCGGAAAGTAGACCCTCGATTCATGGAGCCCGGACGTTGATGGACCAGCACCCCACCACCCCAGCCCCCGGAGAGCCCACGACCGATCGCGTGAAGGGCATCTTCAGCCGTATCGCGCCCGAATACGACCGCTTCAACGCGCTGTCGAGCCTGGGGATGGACCGCCTCTGGCGCCGCGCGGCGGTCCGTCTGGCGCGCCCCGGGCCGAGCGACCGTGTGCTCGACCTCGCGGCCGGCACGGGCGATCTCACGATCACCATGGCGCGGCGCGGGAAGCCGGCGTACGTGCTCTCGACCGACTTCGTGCCCGAGATGCTCGAGATCGGTCGCGAGAAGGTTGCGGAGCTGGAGGGCAGGAGCGAAGTCGAGTTCGCCGTGGTGGACGCGCAGGACCTTCCGTTCGACGACGCGACCTTCAACATCGTCACCGTCGGCTTCGGCGTGCGGAATCTGCCCGATCGGACGGCGAACTTCCGCGAGGTGCATCGGGTGCTCATGCCCGGCGGACGCTACGTGATCCTCGAGTTCAGCCGTCCGCCCTTCAAGCCGTTCCGCGCGCTGTACCACTTCTATCTCAAGACCGTCATCCCGGCCCTCGGCGGAGCGCTGACGCGGGACCGGGCGTCGTTCGACTACCTCAACGAGTCCATCCTGGCGTTCCCGTCGCAGCTCGCGCTCGCTGCCGAGCTGCACGCCGCGGGCTTCTCCTCGGTGACCTGGCGCAATCTCACGTTCGGCATCGTCGCGGTCCACGTCGCCGTCAAGTAGGGACGCCTGGAGAGACGCGCACCGAGCGTGTAGGATTGCACCACGGTCCCACGACGGAGGTCAGTGCCGATGCTGCTGCTCGCACGCTATGTCATCCCAGTCGCCACGCCACACATCGAGGACGGCGGCGTGCTCGTTCGAGACGGGCGTATCGAGGCCGTCGGCACGCGGGCCGACCTCCTCGCCGCATATCCCGATGAGGAGGTCCGTGACTTCTCGCTTGCGGCCCTCATGCCCGGCTTCGTCGACCTGCACACCCACCTCGAGTACTCCGTCTTCCGCGGCGCGGTCGACGACCTGCCCTACACGCAGTGGAAGATGCAGGTGCTTGCCAAGGAAGGTGGTCTCTCCGAGGAGCAGTGGCGCGCCTCGGCCATGCTCGGCGCCGTCGAGGCGCTCCGGTCGGGCATTACGACGATCGCCGATGTGACGGACGCGGGCGCGTCGCTCGAGGCCGCCGCGCAGGCGGGGCTTCGTGGCGTCGTCTATCGCGAGGTGTCGACGATGGATCGCGCCGAGGTGCCGGCTGTCATGGACGCGGCGCGCGAGGACATGGCCGCGTGGTCGGACAAGGTCGACCCGTCGCTCCTGCGCATCGGCATCGCGCCGCACTCGCCGTACTCGTGCCACCCCGAGCTCTTCCAGGCGGTCGCGGCCGAGGTCGGCGAGTCGCCGGTCCCCGTCGCCATCCATCTCGCGGGTTCGCGCGACGAGTACGCCTTCGTGAAGTACGGGAGCTCGTCGCTCGGCCAGGAGTATCGGGCGCAGGCGGGATGGGCCGAGAAGGCATGGCTGCCCACGGGCGTCTCGCCGGTGCGCTACATCTACCAATGGGGGATCCTCGAGGTGCCCGACATCATGGCCGTGCACTGCGTGCACGTCGACGACGAGGACATCGAGGTTCTGGCGGCCAACGATGTCGCGGTGGCCCACTGCGCTCGCTGCAACCTGAAGCTCGGTATGGGTATCGCCCCGCTCCACAAGTTCGTCGACGTCGGACTGCGGGTCGGTCTCGGTACCGACTCCCCCGCATCCAACAGCACGATCGACTTCTTCGACGAGATGCGCATCGGTCTGCTCGTCCAGCGCGGGCTTGGCGGTGAAGCGGGCTACTACACGGCAGGCCGTTACATGGAGCTTGCGACGCTGGGCGGCGCGCGTGCTCTCCGGCTCGAGCATGAGATCGGGAGCCTTGAGGCCGGGAAGCAGGCGGATATCATCGCCGTCGACCTGTCGCAGAGCCATCAGGTCCCCACGCAGGACCCGCCCGGAGCGCTCGTCCACACGGCCAACCAGGAGGACGTCTTGATGACCATGGTCGCCGGGCGCGTCCTGTACGAAGAAGGACGCTTCAGCACGCTGGATCCCGATGCCGTCACCGACGTCCTGGAGGCCGCGCGGCTCCGGCTGCGCGACTGAGGCGATGCACGAGCGAGGAACGGTGATCGCCGGGCGTGGCGATCTGGTGGACGTGACCGTCACGCCCTCGGGCGCCTGCGGGGGGTGCAGCGTCTGCTCCCGCCGAGAGGGTGGAGAGCTCGTGCTGACCGGCGTCATCGATCCGCTGGGGGCCCGCGTCGGTGACACCGTCGAGGTCGAGATCCCGGAAGGCGTGCGATCGCGCGCGGCCTTCGCCATCTACGTCGTCCCGGTAGCGGGCCTCTTCGTCGGGTATTTGGCGGGCGATTTGCTCTCTCGGGCACTGGGTGGCGCATCTGACCTCGCCGGCGCCGGCGGCGCCGTTGCGGGACTGGCGATGGCTCTGCTCGCCGTGAGAGGGGTCGAGCGGAGGATGCTGCGCGCACGGTCCGTCGCCCCCCGTGTAAGTGCTATAATCGCGCGAGTTTCCGGGCGAACGTGAAGCGCCCGGTTCGAGCAATCACACAAGGAGGTTACCGCACGTGAGCGACCAGGATTTCTTCTTCGACGAGGAGGAGGCCGCGCCGGCACCGAAGCAGCGGCAGAGCGGGAGCGCCTCCCGCGCCAAGAGCGCGCCCGCGGCCCCGCAGCGGCAGTCGTCCGGCGGTGCTTCCTTCTTCGCTCAGGACGTGAGCATGAGCATCGCCGCGCTCATGTCGGTCATCGCGCTGCTGCTCGGCGTGATCGTCGGTATCGTGATCCCTGATCAGGGCGGGTCGACCACGACCGGCACCACGCAGACGTCCACGCAGCAGGGTGCCGCTGCCCCGCAGCTCACCGAAGAGCAGCTGAACTCCGGCCTGCCCGAGGGTCACCCCGACATCAGCGGCATGTCTGGCGGCGAGGCGACGTCCTCCGCGGACGCGACCGCTACCGAGTAACGGATCCTCGTGATGCCCGGTCCGCTTGCGCGGGCCGGGCTTTGCGATACTGAGAGCGGAGAACGCATGGCCATCAACAAGAGCCAGTCACCCGCCTGGGTGAAGATCGTGATCTGGGTCGTCGCCCTGTCATTCGTGGCGAGCGGTATCGGCTTCGTTGTGAGCGCGGGCCTCGGCTCCGGCGGCACGCCGGACAGCGGGACCGCGACGGGCGACGCCACGGTCGGCATCGACCAGCAGTACCAGCCCGCAGCCGATGCGGCGTACGCCGCGGCGCAGGCGGCGCCGGACAATCCGGACCTGCTCACCGAGGCGGGGCACCGCTACTTCGAGTGGGCCGTCGGTCTGTACGAGAGCGGCCAACCTGGTGCGGCGGTGCCGTATTGGCTGACCGCAGTGAACTTCTACGACAAGGCGCTCGCGATCAGACCGGACGACCCGGTCGTGCTCGGTAACAAGGCGTTCGCCCTCTATTACGCGGCGAGCCCGGAGGCTGAGCCTGCGCTGCGCGCGTTCATCGAAGGTGACTCGGCGAACACGACGGGTCAGCTGGACACGGCGCGCCAGATGCTGACCGATCTGACGGGCGGCGCGTCGGTGCCCACCACCGGCACGCCCTAGCTGCGCTTCGTATCGGCGATCATCGACTCCGCCTCGCCGAGTGTCGGAGCGGTGGAGAAGATCCCGGAGAGCCGGGTCAGCTCCAGGATGTTGTCAACGGCGTCATTGGTGACGAGCACGAGCCGTCCACCAGTGGCGCCGTACTCCTTCGAGAGAGCGAGCAACAGGCCGAGCCCCGAGCTGTCCAGGTAGTCGAGCCGCGACAGGTCCACGATGGTGGATGGCGGCGCGTTCTTCAGAATGCGGTCGATGGTCATCCTGAATGATGCGCACTCGCTGTAGTCGAGGTCTCCTATGAGGCTGAGCGTCCAGTGCTCGTCGCCGGGGTCGAGCTGGATCGTGAGCGCCATGGTCTCCTCGCGGTCGTGGGCTGACATGCGCGTTGTTCGTACCCGATTGACGGGACCCTCTCACGACCGTTCGGCGCGTCGGGCTGTGGTCACCGTGTCTGGACAACGGTACAATCCAAGTACCTGCACGTGACTTCTATCCACGGGGACGGTCGCATGGAACTCGAGATCACCGCGGTACGGGAAGACCACACCTGTCGGCTCACGCTCGTCGGCGAGGTCGACGTCTACACGTCACCCAAGCTCAAGGAGCATCTTGTCGACGCGATCGACGACGGCTGCATCACGGTGCTCGTCGATATGGATGGCGTCGGCTTCATCGACAGCTCCGGCCTCGGCGTGCTCGTGAGCGGGCTGCGCCGCGTCAAGGAGCGCTCTGGCACGATCCGTCTGATCTGCACGAAGGAGAACATCCTCAAGATCTTCCGGATCACCGGCCTCGACAAGGTGTTCCCGATCTTCTCTTCGGTCGAGGAAGCATCCGACTTCTGAGGCCCGGCGCTCCTTGCCATGCGCGAGGCGTCGCCATAGACTGTGACGCACGGCCCGGCCCTGCCGGGCATACCCCTGTCCCGAGAGGTTGATGGCGTGTTCGGTATCGGCGGCTGGGAGTTCCTCATCATAGCGGTCGTCGCCCTCCTGCTGTTCGGGCCCGACAAGCTGCCCGACCTGGCCCGCACGCTCGGTCGCTTCATGGGTGACTTCAAACGCTACCGGGACATCATGGAGTCCACCATCAGGGCTGAGATGTACGCGTCGTCCACCGATAAGCCCGACCCCTTCAAGAAGGGCAAGGAGTTCAGGGAGAAGGTCACCGCGTCCAAGGCTACCGCGGTGGCCGAGAAGCCCGACGCCGAGAAGCCCGCGCCTGCGGCATCCGACGCCGAGAAGCCCGAGCCTGCGGCATCCGAGACCGAGAAGCCCGAGCTTGCGGCATCCGAGACCGAGAAGCCCGCGCCGCCGGCGGAAACCTCCGACGATGGGAAGGAGGAGGCTCCGGCCGAGTAGGCGGGGCCGCGGACCATGCCCATCGGACCAGCACGTATGCCCTTCCTGGGTCATGTGAACGAGCTGCGCAAGCGCCTCACGGTCGTCATCGCCGTGTTGAGCGTCCTCACCGTGGTCGGCTACTTCTTCTCCGACGAGGTATTCAACATCCTCGTCGGCCCGATGCGCGACCTGATCGGTGAGCAGGGCTCGTACGCGTTCGACGTGCTCGAGCCGATGGCGAACCGGTTCCGCCTCGGCATCTTCGGCGCGGTCATCGTCGGCAGCCCGATCGTGATCTACGAAGCGTTCGCGTTCTTCCTGCCGGCCCTCAAGCCGCGCGAGCGCAAGTGGTTCTTGTGGACGTTCTTCTTCGCGGTGGTGCTCTTCCTCGCCGGTGTCGCGTTCTGCTACTTCTTCATCCTCGAGCCGAGCGCCGTCTGGCTCGTCGAGCAGAGCGGCGAGACCTTCCAGCTGCTGCTTCGCGCGCAGAGCGCCATGACCTTCGCGATGTGGTTCCTCGCCGGCTTCGGCATCGCGTTCGAGGTTCCCGTCGTGGTCTTCTACCTCGTCTACTTCCAGGTCGTCCCGTACGACAAGCTGCGCAAGAACTGGCGTGTCGTGTGGGTGGTGATCATCATCATCGCCTCGATGATCACCCCCGACTGGAACCCGTGGAGCATGGCCGCGCTGTCCGGCGCGATGATCGCGCTGTTCGAGGGCAGCATGGCGTTCGTACGCATCCTGCTGGCCAAGAAGATCCGCGCGCAGAAGCTCGCGGGCGAAGCCGCGTAAGGGGCGCGCGTGCACGAGATGGGCATCTGTCAGGGCATCCTCACGGCCGCGACCGACGCGGCCGAGCGCGAGGGCGCCGCGCGGATCAACAGCATCGACGTCACCATCGGCGAGCTCACCCAGGTCGTCGAGGACGCGCTGCAGTTCGCGTTCGAGGTGCTCCGCCAGGACACGATCGCCGCCGACGCGACGCTCACCGTGACGTTCCTCGAGCCGCGTTCGCGCTGCACCGAGTGCGACATCGAGTTCGCCCACGGACGCTTCGACGTCCACTGCCCCGAGTGCGGCAGCTACGTGTGCGACCTGGTGCAGGGCAAGGAGCTCGCCATCGAGAGCATCGACATCGACTGACCGGAGGACGGCAGTGAAGATCGGCATCGAGAAGGGCATCCTGGAGTTCAACGACGCGCTTGCCGAGGAGAACCGCGCGCTGTTCTCGGCACATGGCGTGTTCGTCGTCGACCTGATGGCCAGCCCCGGCGCCGGCAAGACCTCCACGATCCTTGCGACCATAGCTGCGCTGCGCGACCGGTACCGGATCGCCGTCATCGAGGGCGACATCGCGAGCAAGGTCGATGCCGAGAAGGTCAAGGCGCACGGGATCCCGGCGGTGCAGATCAACACCGGCGGCGCGTGCCACCTGGAGTCGCGCATGATCCGTCGCGCGGTGGAGGCCATCGACCTGGACGAGGTCGACCTGCTCATCATCGAGAACGTAGGTAACCTGGTCTGCCCCACCGACTTCGACCTGGGCGAGCATGCCAAGGTGATGATCCTTTCGGTCCCTGAGGGGCACGACAAGCCCTACAAGTACCCGGACATCTTCCGGGTCTCAGAGGCGGTCATCCTGAACAAGTACGACACGATGAGCGTCTTCGACTTCGATGAGGCGGACTTCCGCAGGGTCGTCACGAGCCTCAACCCGCAGGCCCCCGTCTTCCCGATGTCGGCGACGTCCGGCGCGGGCGTCGAGGCCTGGGCGGAGTGGCTCGCCGCGCGCATCGAGGCCGTGAGGGGTGAGACGTCATGATCGATCGGGAACGCGCGCTCGAACTCGTGCGCGAGCGCATCGGCAACCGCAACCTGGTCAACCACTGCGTCGCCACCGAGGCGATCATGCGCGCGCTCGCCGTGCGCTTCGAGCTGCCGGAGGACGACGTGGAGCGATGGGCACTCGCGGGGTTGCTGCACGACCTGGACTACGCCCAGACGGCCGAGGACTTCGAACGTCATGGCGTCCTGACCGCCGAGATGCTCGCGGGCGAGATCGACGACGAGATGCGTCACGCGATCCTCGCGCACGCCGACAAGGCGCCGCGGGAGAGCCGCATGGACGTCGCGCTCTATGCGGCCGACCCCACGACCGGCTTCATCGTGGCGGCGGCGCTCGTGCGTCCCGACAAGTCGCTCGCCGGCGTGCAGCTGAAGTCGCTCACGAAGCGCTGGAAGGAGAAGGCGTTCGCCCGCGGCGCCAGCCGCGACCAGATGGCCGCGTGTGCCGATCTGGGTATGGAGCGGGACGACTTCCTCGCGCTCTCGCTCGCCGCCATGCAGGCCATCTCCGACGACCTCGGGCTGTAGCCGATAGGGCGGTCCGGGGTCGGTTCCTGTTCGGCCAGGGGTTGACGCACCGTTGTATACTCCGGTGGACTGCCCAGCCGACGGACAGGATGCCGCTTCATGCGACTTGTCATCTCCGAGAAGAACATAGCCGCCCGACGCATCGCCGAGATACTCGCGGTGGGTCAGCCGACGGCTGACAAGGTCTACTCCACGCCGGTCTACCGCTTCCGGCGGGACGGCGAGGACTGGGTCAGCGTCGGCCTCAAGGGCCACATCATGGAGGTGGACTTCCCGGAGGAGTGGGAGTCGCAGGGGCTCAAGAAGTGGACGCTGGAGTCGCTTCCGACCCTCGTGGGCGCGCCCGTCCTCAAGCTCCCCAAGGAGCGGGGGATCATCCAGTCGCTACGCAACCTCGCGAAGAAGGCCGACGCGGTCATCATCGCCACCGACTACGACCGCGAAGGCGAGCTCATCGGCGCCGACGCGCGCGACATCGTGCGCGAGCAGAACCCGGACGTCCCGGTCAGCCGGGTGCGTTTCTCGGCCATCACGAAGGATGAGATCGAGCGCGCGTTCGCCGAGGCGGACACCGTGAGCGAGGCGCTTGCCGAGGCGGGGGAGACGCGCCAGGACATCGACCTCATCTGGGGCGCGGTGATGACGCGCTACCTCACGCTGGCGCACCAGAAGATCACGCGACGCCCGTTCGGCGACGTGCTCTCGGCCGGCCGGGTCCAGACGCCCACGCTCAAGCTTATCGTCGACCGGGAGAAGGAGCGCGACGCGTTCGTCCCCGAGGACTACTGGGTCGTGAAGGCGACCTTCAGCCAGAAGGGCGAGGAGTTCGGCGCGACGCATGCGACCGATCGCTTCACCTCCGAAGCCGATGCGCAGGCCGCCGTCGCCGCCACCCAGAGCGCTGACAGCGGCGTCGTGACGGAGGTCAAGCGCACGCGGCGGACCGTGAATCCGCCTGCGCCGTTCAACACGACGTCGCTCATGGCCGCCGCCGCGTCGGAAGGGCTGACGCCCGCCCGGACGATGCGGATCGCCGAGTCGCTCTATATGAGCGGCTACATCTCATATCCGCGCGTCGACAACACCGTCTACCCGCCGAGCCTGGACCTCAAGGCCATCCTCCATGCGCTCGACCGCGTGCCTGTCTACCACGAGCACGTCACGAAGCTGCTGAAGAAGGGCACGCTCACCGCCACGCGCGGGAAGAAGGAGACGACAGACCATCCGCCGATCCATCCCACGGGCCCGGCGGACCCCGAGAAGCTCGGGGGACCGGAGTGGAAGGTCTACAACCTCGTGGCGCGCCGCTTCCTCGCGACCCTCTCGGACCCCGCGGTCATCGAGGCCACGCGCGTGGACATCGATGTCAACGGGCAGGGCTTCGTCGCGCGTGGCGACGTGGTCGTCTCGGCTGGCTTCCGCGCGATCTACCCCTACGGACTCAAGAAGGAGGAGCGGCTCCCGGCGATGGCCGAGGGCGACCGCCCCGACTTCCTCGGCGCGCAATTCGACGCCAAGCAGACGCAGCCGCCGGCGCGGTACTCGGCGGGCAAGCTCATCCAGGAGATGGAGCGCCTCGGGCTCGGCACCAAGGCCACGCGTCACGACATCATCCAGAACCTCTACGACCGCAAGTATGTGGCGAACGAGCCGATCGAGCCCACGTGCAAGGGCCGGACCGTGATCGAGGCGCTGACCAAGTACGCCGAGCGGATCACCACCCCCGAGATGACCCAGCGGCTCGAGGAGGAGATGGACGCCATCGCCGGCGGGCGTGACTCCCGCGAGAACGTCGTCGGGCATTCGCGCAAGCTGCTCGCCGATGTGATCGAGACGGTGCTGCCCATCGCCCAGGAGGTCGGCGAGCTGCTCAAGAGCGCCACTGACGAGGACGCGAAGGTCGGCACCTGTCCGGAGTCCGGCCACGACCTGCTCATCAAGTTCTCGCCGAAGAACCGCACCTACTTCGTGGGGTGCGCCGGCTACCCCGAGTGCAGCGTGACGTATCCGCTGCCGCGCAACGCCAAGTTCGCCTCGGTGGACGAGGTCTGCGAGGTGTGCGGCACGCCGCAGGTCAAGGTGCTGCAGTTCAAGCGCAAGCCGCAGATCATGTGCCTCAGCCCCACGTGCCCCACCAAGCGCGGCCCGGACATCATGATCGCCAAGGGCGGCTGTCCCACCGGCGACGGGGGAGACCTCGTTGTCGAGTACTCGGCCGTGGGCAAGCGCTACGTGCGTTGCACCAACTACGAGCAGTGCAAGACCTCCTACCCGCTCCCGCAGCAGGGGGACATCGAGCCCACCGAGGAACGCTGCGAGTGCGGGGCGCCGGTCGTCATCGTCCATACGCGCAAGGGCCCGTGGAAGATCTGCGTGGACCCGGAGTGCCCGCTCAAGGCCGAGCACAAGAAGCCGGTCCGACGCACGGGCGGGAAGAAGCGCGCCCCGCGCAAGAAGTGACGGTGGGCGCCGGTCGGGGCAGATACTAGGTGCCGCCGACCCGACGGGAGCCCACGATGAGACTGGCAGTCGTCCAACCCGGCCTCCGGGCAACGCCCGATGAGGACCTGCGTGCGCTGCGCGACGCCGTCGCGTCGGCCGCGGCAGCCGGTGCGGAGACCGTCATCGTGCCCGACATCCCAGCGCTGCACGACCACCCCGATCCTGGAGGCTGGCGACCGATCGAGGATGCCGCCGGCACCGCGCGCCTGCTCGTCGCGCACGTGCCTGCCGGTCAGACCCACGCGCTCATCGAGGCGGACGGCATCGGCACCGTGGCGGTCGTCTCGGGAGACGGGGTCATCGACCCCGCCGAGATGGGTCGCGTCATGGCCGAGCAGCCCGACGTGCTCGTGCTCTCGCCACGCAGCGAGTCAGACCTTCAGGCCGAGGCGTTCCTGGAGCTCGCGCTCGGCTACAGCGGCTCGGTCGCCGCGCTCGTCATCGTGGTGGAGCCCGATGGGGCCGAGGTCGGCGACCCGGGCCATGGCGGCAGTGCCGTCGTCCACCTGGGAGCGGTCGTCACCGAAGCGCGCTCCGGTGATGACCTCCTGCTTGCCGAGGCGGAGATGCCTCCCGGACCCCCCGAGCCGCGGAGCGCGCTTCCGGACGTCCCGCCGATCCTGCTGCAGCGCCTCGCGGTCCACGCGGGGCGCAAGCTCGACGTGGGCTACCCCGCCGATCTCGACTGACCACGCCGCCCGCGGTCGCGGCACACGGGGTCGTCCGTGATAGAATCTGCACAGAGTCGACCAGTCGCCGTGCCGCAGCCTCCGTCGCTGTGGCGCGGCTTCGTGTGAGAGGGGACACGCGTGGCGCTTCCGAAAGTGACCGTGGTCGGGGCCGGGCAGGTCGGCGCGACCGCCGCCTTCCTCATGGCGGTGAAAGGTCTCGCCGATGTCGTGCTCGTGGACGTGGCCGCGGGGATCCCGCAGGGCAAGGCGCTCGACATGATGCACAGCCGCTCCGTCGAGCGGTTCGCGGGCACGGTCGTCGGTACGAACGAGTACGAGCTCACCGCGGGGTCGGAGGTCGTCGTGATCACGGCCGGCCTTCCGAGGAAGCCCGGCATGACCCGAGACGATCTACTGGCGGCGAACGCGTCGATCGTGCGCTCCGTCGTCACCCAGCTGGTGCAGTACTCTCCCGACGCCGTCATCGTCTGCGTCACCAATCCGCTTGACGTGATGACGTACCTGGCGTGGAAGGTCTCCGGGCTGCCGGCGGCCCGGGTCCTCGGCATGGGCGGCGTGCTCGACTCGGCGCGTTTCGCGTACTTCATCGCCGAGGCGACGGGCGAGCCGATCGCCGACATCGAGGCGCTCGTCATCGGCGCGCACGGCGACGCGATGGTGCCGCTGCCCCGCCTCTCCACGGTGGCCGGCCGACCGCTCCCCGAGGTCCTCGATGAAGCGGCGTTGGCCGAGGTGGTGCGGCGCACCGTCTTCGGCGGCGCCGAGGTCGTCTCGCTGCTCGGCTCGGGCAGCGCCTTCTACGCCCCCGCGGCGTCGGTGACCGCGATGGTCGAGGCGATCCTGCACGACTCCGGGGCGGTCATGCCGTCCTGCGTCTACCTCGAGGGCCAGTACGGCCTGGACGACGTGTATGTCTCGGTGCCCGCATCGCTCGGCCGCGGCGGCGTGCGCGACGTGCCCGAGTATGGCCTCACCGAAGACGAGCTCGCCGACGTGCAACGGTCGGCGCGAGGCGTGTCCGAGAGCGTCGCCGTGGTCGTGCAGGGCGGATGACCCGTGATCGGGCCGGACGCGATAGCGGCCGCGGTCGCCGGAGCCGTCCGTGAGGCGGCGACGACGCTGCGTCCCGATGTGCGCGTGGCGCTGGAGCGGGCGATAGCCGCCGAGCGCTCACCGCGAGGTCGACAGGTCCTCGAACAGCTGGCCGAGAACGCCCGCATCGCGCATGACGAACGCGTCCCGCTCTGTCAGGACACCGGCACCGTGTGGGTGCGGGTGGAGATCGGCGAGGAGGAGTGCGTCCGGGGATCGGTGCGCGCCGCGGTCGATGCGGCGGTGGCCGAGACGTACCGTGCGAGCGCGCTCAGGATGAGCGTCGTGCGCGACGCGTTCTCTGACCGGGCCAACACCGGTGACAACACACCGGCCTTCATCGAACTGGCCCAACGCCCCGGCACCGGAGCCACGGTGCACGTGATGCTCAAGGGCGGTGGCTCGGACAACTCCTCGGCACTGGCGATGCTCGAGCCCGCTGCCGGTCGCGAAGGCATCGTGCGCTTCGTGCTGTCCGTCGTCGAAGGCAAGGCGACAGGGGCGTGCCCGCCGTTGCTCGTGGGGGTGGGCATCGGGGGCACGTTCGACACGGTCGCCGCGCTCGCGAAGAAGGCGCTGTTGCGCTCGCTCGACGAGCCGTCGCCCGGACCCGTCGACGAGCTGGAGCGCGAGATCCTCGACGTCGTCAACGCCACCGGTATCGGCCCCGCGGGTCTCGGCGGCTCGACCACCGCGTTCGGCGTCCGCGTGCTCACCGCTCCGTGCCACATCGCCGCGCTGCCGGTCGCCGTCAACCTGGGCTGCTCGGCCGTGCGCTCCGCTACCGTGGAGATCGCCTGATGGGCCCCGGCGACCACGTCGTCCTGCACCCGGTGGCCGAGCCCGCGTCGTTCCGGGTTGTCATCGCCAACAAGCGGTTCCGCAGGTTGTGGCTCTCGCAGTTCGTGAGCGGCGTGGGCGACTGGCTCATCATCGGTATCCTTATCCCCACGGTCACCGCCCTCTCCGGCGGTTCGTCGTTCGCGGTCGCCGGTATCCTCATCGCCAAGATCATCCCGTCGCTCATCCTGAGCAGCTTCGTCGGAGTCTTCGTCGACCACTTCGACCGCCGCAAGCTCATGATCGCGTGCGACGTCGTCCGGGCGGTGCTCACGCTCGGCCTCGTCTTCACCAAGAGCCTGGCATTCATCTACTTCGTCGTGTTCGCGATGGAGATCGCGTCACTGTTCTTCACGCCGGCCAAGAACGCGCTCATCCCGCGTCTGGTGCCCAACGACCAGGTGACCGTCGCCAACGGCCTCAGCTACACCACGCAGCAGGCGAGCATGCTCATCGGCCTCACGATGTCGGGCGCGATACTCGCGGCCTTCGAGGCGATCGTGCGTTGGCTGCTCGGCAGCGGACTGCCGCTCGTCGACGAGCTCGTCGGGCCGCTCGCCCCGGCGCTGCTCGGGCCCTCGGCGGGCGCGATCGTCAACAGCCTCACGTTCGTCGCCTCGGCCATGCTCATCCTCTCCATGCGCATCAAGGCACGTCCTGAGGGACGCCCGCCTCTCGACCTCTCGCTGATCGGCAAGGACGCGATCGACTCCTTCCGCTTCCTCGGCGAGCACCGCGAGCTGCGCGGCCTGCTGCTCACCATCGGCACCGCGATCCTCGGCGGCGGCGCGATCGTGACGGCGGGTCTCGTGCTCGTGCAACAGAACATGGCCGGCGGGGTGCCGTTCTTGGACCGTGTCGAGGCGCTCGAGAAGCTGGTCGCGGCGCCGCAGACGTTCATGCTCGTGTTCATGGCGCTCGGCATGGTGGTCGGCGCCTTCGTGGTGCCGCGCCTCGCCCGCCGCCTGCCGCTGCAGGCGCTCTTCCTCGGCGGCGTCGGCGCGTTCGGCGCCGGCATGCTCGCCTTCTCGTTCATCACCGTGTACTGGGCGGCTGCGCTCTTCGCGGTCGTGGCCGGTTTCTGCATCGCCGCGGTGACCGTCTCGGGCAACAGCTACGTGGCCGAGACGGTCTCGGATGAGATCCGTGGCCGGGTCTTCACGGCGCTCGAATCGATCATCCGCGTCTCGCTCCTGCTGTCGATGGTCGTCGTCGCTCCGCTCGGCGATCTTATCGGCAGTCTCGTCGAGAACATCGTGCAGTCGCAGGGCATCGACCCCGAGCGCGTCTATCTCACCGGCCCGCGCATCACGCTGCAGATCGCGTCGATCGTCGTGCTCGGCGCGGCCTTCTACGCGTACCGGACGCTGCAGTGGCGCCGTGACAACGGCGGGACGAGCGCGCACGATGTGCCCAGGGAGGATGACGATGCCTGACACGGACCCGTTCCGGCTCGATCTCCCGGCCGACCGGGAGGCGCTCGCGGCTCTCACGGCGGGCGATGCCGTGCTGCTCTCCGGCGTCGTCTTCACCGCCCGCGACGCGACGCACGCGCGCATCGCAGCGGAGCTGGAGCGCACGGGCGATCTGCCGTTCGGGCTTGCCGGGCAGACGCTCTTCTACGCCGGCCCCACGCCGCCCGCGGCCGGTCGGCCCGTCGGTGCGGTCGGCCCGACGACGGCGTCGCGCATGGACGCCCACACGCCCGCGGTGTTGCGGGCCGGTATCGTCGCGACCATCGGCAAGGGGGCGCGCTCGGCCGCAGTGCGCGAGGTGTGCGCCGAGACGGGCTCGGTGTACTTCGGGGCGGTCGGCGGCGCGGCGGCGCTGCTCGCGACGCACGTGCGCTCGGCCGAGGTCGTCGCCTGGCCCGAGCTGGGCACCGAGGCGCTCATCCGGATGGTCCTCGTCGACTTCCCCGCGTTCGTCGCGATCGATGCGCGCGGCGCCGACCTCTACGCCGGGGCGCCCGCCGAGTGGCGTACACTGCCACCGAGGGGGTGAGCTGGTGACCGGGGCGTTCATCACGTTCGAAGGCGGCGAGGGCTCGGGCAAGTCGAGCCAGATACGCATGCTCGAGAGCAGGCTCGCCGTCGAGGGCGTCGCGACATCGGTCTTCCGCGAGCCGGGCGGCGGCCTGGGTGGCGTGGGGGAGCGGATCCGCGAGGTGCTCCTCGACCCCGCTCACGAGGGTCTCGACCCGCTCGCCGAGCTGCTCCTCTACGAGGCCGCGCGCGCCCAACTCGTGGCCGAGAAGATCGCGCCGCTGCTTGACGCCGGCGGGGTGGTCCTCTGTGACCGCTACACGGACTCGACCCTCGCCTACCAGGGATTCGGTCGCGGCGCCGCGCCGCTTCACGTCATCCGCGAGCTCAACGCCATCGCGACGCGCGGGGTCACCCCCGACCTCACGCTGCTGCTCGATGTCGACCCCGCCCTCGGCCTCGCATGCGCCACGCATGCCGGCGCTGACCGTCTCGAGCGCGAGGAGCTGGTGTTCCACCAGCGCGTGCGCGCCGGGTTCCTCGCCGTGGCGGCCGAGGACCCCGATCGCGTCGTGGTAGTCCCGCGCGACCGGCCTGATGCGGTCGCCGACCAAGTATGGGGCGTCGTGCGCGGCCTGCTCGTCCGTCTCGGCGTGCTACACTAGCGTGCCTATGGAACGCGGATGCGTCTGGGACGACCTGCTCGGCCAGAGCCGGGTCGCTGACTTCCTCTCCAAAGCCGCCAGAGACGGTACGATCGCCCACGCCTACCTCTTCGTCGGTCCCACCGGTACCGGCAAGAAGACGGCGGCACGCGCGCTCGCCTGCGCGCTCTTCTGCGACGATGACGGGTGTGGCACGTGCCCGACGTGCTACCGGATCCGTAACGGCTTCCATCCCGACGTGCGGGTGATCGAGCCCGAGGGTGCGGCGAGCTACATCGTGAGCCAGGTACGCGAGATCATCCATGATGTGCACCTCAAGCCCGTGCAAGCATCGCACAAGGTCTACATCTTCGATGAGGCCGACCGCTTCAACGCCGAGTCGGCCAACGCGTTCCTGAAGACGCTCGAGGAGCCGCCCGCAGATGTCGTGATCGTGCTGCTCGCGCGCAGCTTCGACGCCGTGCTGCCGACGATCGCCTCGCGCTGCCACGTCGTGCGGTTCCGGCCTGTGCCGGAGCGCTCCGCGATCGGCGTGCTCGTGCAGCACACTGGCGCCACCGAAGCGGATGCACGCGCGGCGCTCGCTGCCTCGGATGGTGTCATCCCGCGGGCGCTCGACTTCCTCCGTTCGCCCACGCGCCGCGACGCGCGCGCCACGCTGCTCGCGCTGCTCAAGCGGCTGCCGCTCATGGACGGCCACGACGTGCTGACCGAGGCGCGCGAGGTGCTCGGCGCGGCGAAGGCGCCGGTCGACGAGCTGAAGGCGCTGCACGCCGACGAGCTGGCCGAGCACCGCGAGCTGCTCGGCAAGGGCGCGTCGACCAAGCCGCTCGAGGAGCGGCAGAAGCGCGAGCTCACCGCGCGTGAGCGGGAAGGCGTGACCGAGCTGCTGAGCGTGACCGAGAGCTGGCTTCGGGATTGCTTGGTGCTCTCTCAGACGAGCGGCGGTCCCGTCATGAACCAGGACGCTGCCGATGCGGCCGAGGAGGTCGCCACGGTCATCACGCCGCGTGCCGCGGTGGCCGCGCTCGATGCGGTCGCTCGCGCTCGCCGCCGTATCTCGTATAATGTGAGCCCGCAGCTGGCCGTGGAGGCCATGCTGTTCGACATACAGGAGGTCCTACGATGCCCACGGTAGTAGGAGTCAAGCTGCCGTACGCGGGCAAGACCCTCTACTTCGACCCGGCCGGCGTGACCGTCGACGAAGGCGATCACGTCATCGTCAGCACGGAGCGCGGCCAGGAGTTCGGCGAAGTGGTGCTGGCCCCGCGTGAGATCCAGCCCGACGAGGTCCCCGGCGAGCTCAAGCCGGTGTTGCGTGTCGCTGACGAAGCCGACCACGAGAAGGTCGCGGGTTACGCGTCCGCGCAGCGCGCGGAGATGGAGACGTTCCGGCGGCTCGTGCACAAGCACGGGCTCGACATGAAGCCGATCGGCGTAGAGCACCTCTTCGACGACTCGAAGATGGTCTTCTACTTCGTGGCCGAGGAACGGGTGGACTTCCGTGAGCTCGTGCGCGACCTCGCCTCGGAGTTCCACACCCGGATCGACATGCGCCAGGTCGGCGTGCGCGATGAGGCCCGCATGGTCGGGGGTCTCGGCCACTGCGGCCAGCAGCTGTGCTGCGCGCGCTTCGGCGGGGAGTTCCAGCCCGTCTCGATACGCATGGCGAAGGAACAGGACCTGCCGCTCAATCCGTTGAAAATCAGCGGTCTGTGTGGCAGACTCATGTGCTGTCTGCGCTACGAGTATGAGACGTACAAGGAGTTCAAGACCCGCGCCCCCAAGCGCGGCACGCCGGTCGAGACCCCTTCCGGAGACGGCAAGGTCGTCGGGCTGGACACGCCGCGAGAGAGCGTGAGCATCAGGCTCCAGGACGGTACCGAGCTGACGGTGCCGCTCGAGGCGCTCGATTGCAGCGCAGGCAGAGGTTGTCCCTGCAAGCTCAACGCCGATGCGCTCCAGCCCGAAGAGGCGGCGCTCGTCGGTACCGCGCCGCCCGCTGAGGCGGAGCCGGTCCGCGAGCAGAAGCCGGCTCCGGCGGACGGAGAGCCGAAGAAGCGGCGGTCACGCCGCTCGAAGCGTCGCAAGCCGGCCGAGAGCGGGCAAGAACAGCAGAAGCAGAGCGAGCCGAAGCCCCGGCAGAAGCAGGGCGGAGGCGAGAAGCGGGCCGAAGGTTCGCAACAGCCCGCGAGCGCTCCCGGACGTCGCCGCAGGCGGCGCAGGAAGCCCTCCGGCGGGCAGCAGGAGGCCGGTGACAAGTAGCACGTGCCGACGTAGCTCAGCTGGTAGAGCAGCGCACTCGTAATGCGCAGGTCAGGGGTTCGAGTCCCCTCGTCGGCTCCACAGATCGCACGGAAAGGCCCCTCGCCGAGGGGCCTTTCTTCATGGATGCGGCTCCGTGCGGCCGCCGGCGGCCGGGGTCGACCCCGGCGCGTTGGGGAACGTAGACAGCGGGCGGGAGCGGCCGCGGGAGCGGTCGTCCCGGAATACCCCGGGGGGCTTGCACTCGTTTTGTAACCCGTGTTACGTTGTCTCGACTTGCACCCCTGACGGGTCTCCCCGGTACGCCCGCCCCGGGTGCATTCTCGTACTCTGGATGCGCCACTACGGACGGAGCGGTACCGGAGGAAGGAGGGAGCGATGACGCCGCAGGGTTCCGGTATGGATCATCTCGTGCTCCTGGCCTTCGTCATCATCGGCTGCCTCTTCGTCCCGCTCACCGTCACCGCGTCGCACCTCCTCGGCCGCGCCAAGCGCGACGAGCGCAAGCTCGACACGTACGAGTGCGGCAGCGAGCCGGTCGGCCCTCCCTGGGTGCAGCTCCGTGTGGGCTACTACGTGTATGCGCTCCTCTTCGTGGTCTTCGATATCGAGACCGTCTTCCTCTATCCGTGGGCGGTTGCGTTCAACCGGCTCGGCGTGTTCATCGTCGTGGAGATGACGATCTTCATCGCCATCCTCGGCGCCGGTCTGGCCTACGCGTGGCGAGAGGGGGCCCTGCGATGGCGCTAGAGCGGTTCACGGGCGAGAACTCGATCCTGTTCGCGCGCAGCGAGCAGCTCTTCGACTTCGCGCGGCGCAACAGCCTCTGGTACCTGTCGTTCGGCATCGCCTGCTGCGCGATCGAGGGCCTCATGAGCGCGAGCGGCCCCCGCTTCGACTTCGACCGCATGGGCGTCTTCTTCCGCGGCACGCCGCGACAGGCCGATGTGATGATCGTCGCGGGTACGGTGAACAGGAAGATGGCCGAGACGGTCAAGCGCCTCTACGACCAGATGCCCGAGCCCAAGTGGGTCGTCTCGATGGGTGCCTGCGCAAACACCGGCGGCCCGTTCCGCGAGTACCCCAACGTGGTGCTCGGCGTGGACACCATCATCCCCGTGGACATCTACATCCCGGGCTGCCCACCCCGTCCCGAGTCGGTGCAGTACGGCTTCATACAGCTGCAGAACAAGATCAAGGCGAACGCGGAGGAACGGGTTGCAGCCGCACGCAGATGACATCCGGACCGCCCTCGCGGGCGGCGGCGTGCCCGATGCCGAGGTCGCGGAGACGACACTCGGCGTGGTGGCGCGCGTGCCCCTCGGCACGGTGCTCGACGCGCTCCGCGCGCTGCAGGCGGCCGGGTTCGAGTCGCTCGTCGACTTCGATGGGACGGACACCGGCGAGCTGATCGAGCTGACGTATCGCGTGCGTTCCTACGCGCACGGAGCCGAGGCGTACGTGAAGACGACGATCGCGTACGACGGCGAGCTGCTCTCGGCGTGGGAGGTCTATCCCGCGGTCCTGATGCCCGAGCGTGAGACGGCCGAGCTGCTCGGCCTGACGCTGGCCGAGCACCCCAACCCCAAGCGGCTGCTCACGACCGACGGTGTCGAGCCGCTACTGCGCAAGTCCGTCGCGGTCCGCACGCGTGAGGAGGTGCGGTTCTCGTGAGCGATCCACGCAACGACGTGCTGGGCGTCGGGCTTCTCGGCGAGGGTCTGCACCATCCCGGGGAGCCGCCCGCCGGCATCCGGCGCGTCCCGACCGGCGTGGACGGGCTCACCACCGAGCACCTGATCATCAACATGGGGCCGCAGCATCCGTCCACGCACGGCGTGCTGCGGATGCTCATCGAGGTCGACGGCGAGGAGGTCATCGCCGCCGAGGCGTCGGTGGGCTACCTGCACCGGGGGATCGAGAAGCTTGCCGAGCACCGCCGCTACAACGCCATCGGCACCCTGATGGACCGTGGCGACTACGTCTCGGGCATCCACGGCGAGACCGCGCTCGCGCTGGCCGCCGAGCGCCTTGGCGAGATCGAGGTGCCCCGCAAGGCGCAGTGGATCCGCGTGCTCCTCGCCGAGCTCAACCGCATCGCGAGCCACCTCGTGTGGTACGGGACCTTCGGCCTCGACATGGGCGGCATGGGCCAGTTCCTCTACGCCATGCGCGACCGCGAGGCGCTGCTCGATATCCTCGAAGCCATCACGGGCCAGCGCATGATGTTCAACTACGTCCGCCCGGGCGGCGTGATCGCCGACCTGCCTGCGGGCATCGCCGAGAAGATCCGCGTGTTCACCGACACCTTCGACGCCTACCTCGACGAGCACGATGCGCTCCTCGGCGGGAACGAGATCGTCCACGACCGCGTGAAGGGCATCGGCGTCATCGACCGGGAGAAGGCGCTCGCGTTCGGGCTCACCGGGGCCAACCTGCGGGCTGCTGGCGTGGACTTCGACGTGCGCCGGGCGCGACCGTACGATGCGTACGCCGAGATGGACTTCGAGGTCCCGCTCGGCACGACCGGTGACGCGTGGGACCGCTACCAGGTGCGGATGGGCGAGATGCGCCAGGCGAACCGGATCATCCGCCAGTGCATCGACGGCATGCCGGAGGGGGACCACACCGCCAAGGTCTCGCGGGTGCTCAGGTTGCCCGAGGGCGAGGTCTACGCGAGCGTGGAGTCGTCGCGCGGCGAGACCGGCATCCATCTCGTGTCCGATGGTGGCGACACACCGTACCGGATGCACTACCGGGCACCGTCGCTCTTCGCGCTGCAGGCGCTCGAGGACGTCCTCCCGGGGCACCTGATCGCCGATGTGGTGATGATCATCGGCTCCACCGACATCATGCTGGGGGAGACCGACCGATGAGCCCTGTCCTCGCCGCATCGCTTCGCGTCCTCATCGCTGTCGGCCTCATGATGGCCAACGGCGTGATGATGATCTACATGCTGCGCAAGGTGTTGGGACACCTCCACCTGCGGTACGGTCCGTTGCACGTCGGCTGGCACGGCCTGCTGCAGACGCCGCTTGATGTCGTGAAGCTGCTGACCAAAGAGGACGTCACACCGCGCGCCGTCGACCGCTGGCTGTTCCGCCTTGCGCCGCTCGCCGTCTTCGTGCCGTCGCTGATGGCGTACGCGGCCCTGCCGTTCGGTCCCGGGTGGAGCATCGTCTCGCTCGATACCGGCCTGCTCTACACGTTCGCCGTGCTCTCGCTCGTTCCGATCGGCCTGCTGATGGCGGGCTGGGCGTCGGCGAACAAGTGGTCGCTGCTGGGCGGCATGCGCGCCGCGGCGCAGCAGATCGCCTACGAGGTGCCGCTGCTGCTCTCCGTCCTGCCGGTCGTGCTGATCGCGGGGACGATGAGCCTCGGCGGCATCGTGGATGCGCAGCAGGGGCTCTGGCTGGGCGTCCTGCCCCGCTGGTTCGTGCTGAACCCGCTCGGGCTGGTCGCGTTCGCCCTGTTCGTGGTCGCGGGTCTCGTCGAGAGCAACCAGACGCCGTTCGACATGTCCGAGGCGGAGTCCGAGCTCGTCACCGGCTTCGCGACCGAGTACTCGGCCATGAAGTTCGGCCTGCTCTTCCTCTCCGAGTTCTCCAACCAGTTCATCCTCTCGGCGATCGGTGTGACGGTCTTCTTCGGCGGATGGATGCTGCCCTGGATACCGGTCGAGTGGTACGCCGAGATACCCGTGCTGCCGGCCGCCGTCTTCATCTTCAAGGTGTACATCGGCATCTTCGTGATGATGTGGATCCGCGGCACGTACCCGCGTGTGCGGGTCGACCGCATGATGGAGCTCGGCTGGAAACGGCTCATCCCCGCCGGGCTCGCGCTCGTGTTGCTCACCGGCTTCATCCAGAAGGCGGTGATGTGACGTGTGGGGCGCCGGTCTCATCAACGGGCTGCGCATCTCGATGCGCAACATGCTCCGCGGTCCCATCACCGTGAAGTATCCATACGAGAAGCTCGAGCTGCCCGAGCGCGCCCGGTGGTCGGTGACGCCCAAACGCTTCCCGGACGGCTCTCCCAAGTGCACCGCATGCATGACGTGTGTGAAGGTCTGCCCGGACCACATCCTCGATCTCGAGTTCGAGACGCGCGAGGACAAGACCAAGCACATCGACCGCTTCGGGTACGAGGTCGGCGCGTGCATGATGTGCGGGCTCTGCGTGGAGGCGTGCCCCTTCGACGCCATCGAGATGAGCCACACCTACGAGCTCGCGGTCGGTTCGCGCGAGGAGCTCGCGCAGGTGCTGCTCGGCGATGTGGACGCGGCGACGGCCGCCCAGCACAAGGCGTTCAAGGCCGAAGTCGAAGCAGCGGGTGGAGAGGGGGTCGCCGATGAGTGAGAGCGTGAACGGCGTCGTCTTCTTCATGCTGGCGTTCGCGACCATCGGCGGCGCGCTCATGATGCTCGCGACGCGCAACGTGGTCCATGCCGCCTACTGGCTGCTCGAGACCATGCTCGCCACCGCCGGCCTCTATCTGCTGCTGTCGGCTGAGTTCCTCGCGCTCGTGCAGGTGCTCGTCTACGCCGGTGCGGTCTCCGTGCTCGTGCTCTTCGTCATCATGCTCACGCTGCGTCGCCGCTCGGATGCGATCCGCCCGTTCGAGCCGGGCCTGGGCGGTGCGATCGTCGCGGCGCTCTTCCTCGGCGCGGTCTATCTCGCGCTCACGCGCTTCGTCGCTCCTGCGGTCGAGATGCCGGCGACGGCGCCCGGGGTGGTCGAGTTCGGCCAGATCATGTTCACCGAGTGGGCGCTGCCGTTCGAGATCGCGTCGCTCGTGCTGCTCGTCGCGCTCGTCGCGGCGGTCTGGTGGTCCCGGGAGGGTGAGGACCGATGACCGTCGGCCTCCCGCACTTCATGGCGCTCTCGGCCGTGCTCTTCTCGGTGGGGCTGTACGGCGTGCTCACGCGCAAGTCGACCATCATGGCGCTCATGTGCCTCGAGCTGATGGCGAACGCTGTCAACATCAACCTCGTCGCCATCTCGCGCTTCGTCACTCCGGCCGAGATGACCGGGCAGTTCTTCGCCGTCTTCTCGATGGTCGTCTCGGCGGCCGAGATCGGGCTCGGTCTCGCGCTCGTCATCGCCATCTACCGCCGGCGCAAGACCGTCGAGCTTGGCGCGATGGAAGAGCTGAAGGGGTAAGCGGTGGGCTACGTCGTCCTCATACCGCTCCTCCCCGCGATCGCGTTCGCGGCGCTCGCCCCGCTGCCCCGCTCGGTGCGCAACCGCGCGCTCGGTGTGGCGGTCGCGGCGGTCGCGACCTCGCTGGCGCTCTCGGCAGCGGCGTTCCTCGCGGTCACCACTGAGGCGGGGCACGGCGCGGACGTCGCCTACCATGCGTCGGTCGTCTTCGCCCACGCGGGCAGCGCCGAGCTCGGGTTCGGGCTCCTCGTCGATCCGGTCTCCGCCGTCATGCTGCTCGTGGTGACCGTCGTCGGTCTCGGCGTGCAGGTCTACTCCCTCGGCTATATGCATCGTGACGAGCGTCGTGGCTGGTACTTCGCCGTGCTGTCGCTCTTCACGGCGGCCATGCTGACGCTCGTTCTGGCCGACAACTTCCTGCAGCTCTACCTCGCATGGGAGATCATGGGGCTGTGCTCCTACCTGCTGATCGGCTTCTGGCACGAGCAGGAGGCGCCACGCCGTGCGTCGATCAAGGCGTTTCTGACCACGCGCGTCGGCGACGCGGGTTTCGCTGTTGGGCTGCTCATCATGTACGCGACCACGGGCTCGTTCGCCTACGACACGGTCCTCGGCGACCTCGCGTGGGCGCCGGGCGCGGCGACCGCGGTCGCGCTCCTCTTCCTGTTCGGCGCGATGGGCAAGTCCGCGCAGTTCCCGCTCCACGTCTGGCTCCCCGACGCGATGGCGGGCCCCACACCCGCCTCGGCGCTCATCCACGCGGCCACGATGGTCGCCGCCGGCGTCTACCTCGTCGCTCGGGCGCTGCCGATCTTCGAGGCGAGCGGTGTGGCGCTCACGGTGACGCTCGTCGTCGGCTCGGTGACCGCTCTGCTCGGCGGGCTGCTCGCCGCGGTCCAGCACGACATCAAGAAGGTGCTGGCGTACTCGACCATCTCCCAGCTGGGCTACATGTTCATGGCGCTCGGCGTCGGCGGGTTCGCCGCCGGGATGTTCCACCTGGTGACGCATGCGTTCTTCAAGTCGCTGCTCTTCCTCGGCGCCGGCGTCATCATCCACGCGGCGCACACCCAGGACATGCGTGAGATGGGCGGCCTCGCGCGGCACCTGCCGGTGACCACCGGGACGTTCACGATCGGCGCGCTCGCACTGGCGGGCATCGCGCCGCTCTCGGGCTTCTTCAGCAAAGACGAGATCCTCACCGTGCTGCTTCATGAACACCAGTACGTCGCGTTCGGCGTCGCCATCGCGGCTGCCTTCGTCACCGCGCTCTACGTCGCGCGGCTCTGGTTCCGCGTCTTCACAGGACCGGTGCAGAGCGAGGGGCTGCGCGAAGGGCACGCCGAGATGCTCGCGCCGATGGTCGTGCTCGCCGCCATCACCGTGGCGCTCGGCTTCGCCTCTCCCGCGTTCGGCGAGTTCGTCGCGCACCACGGCGAGTGGCCGGCGCCGCTCATGGCGCTCACATCCACCGGCGTGGCGGTCGGCGGGCTGCTGCTCGGCTGGTTCATCTTCGGTCGGCGCTCGCGCGTGCTGAACACGCGCGTCATCAAGCAGCGCACCGGCCCGCTGTACGACGTGCTCGTGCAGAAGTACTACCTCGATCTCACGTACGACTACTTCATCGTCCAGCCGTACGCGCGTCTCGCGTCGGGGCTCGGGCGCTTGGACGCCGGGGTCATCGACGGCATCGTGAACGGTGTAGGGGCGCTCTGGCGACGGATAGCTCGTCTCGGCGCGCTCATCGACGCGCGCGCCATCGACGGCGCCGTCAACGGCGTCGGAGCCGCCGTCCGGCAAGCCGGCGACCGCGTGCGGCGCATCCAGGTCGGACGCGTGCAGGTCTACCAGGGACTGATGGCCGGGGCGCTGCTGCTGCTCATGACGTGGGTCATCGTGAAAGGAGCCTAGAGAGCATGCTGCTTTCGGCGATCGTCTTCCTTCCGCTCATCGGCGCCGCTGTCGTGGCGATGCTGCCGGCCACGCGCGCCGCCGGCGCCCGGTGGCTGGCCGCGCTCGTGGCCGCCGCCGATCTCGTGCTGGCGACCGTGCTGGTCCTGCGGTTCGACGTGGGCGCGGGCTTCCAGTTCGTCGAGATGGCCGAGTGGGTGCCGCAGGTCGGCATCGGCTATCATCTCGGCGCTGACGGCATCTCCGTGAGCATGGTGTTCCTCTCGGCGCTGCTGACATTCCTCGCGATCGTCGCGTCGTGGCGCACCGAGAAGCGGCCGGGTGCGTTCTTCGCGCTGCTCTTGCTGCTCGAGGTGGGGATGAACGGCGTCTTCCTGGCGCTCGACTTCGTGCTCTTCTACGTGTTCTGGGAGCTCGTCCTCGTCCCGATGTACTTCCTCATCGGCACGTGGGGCGGACCGCGGCGCGAGTACGCCGCCCTCAAGTTCTTCCTCTACACGCTCTTCGGCTCGGTCTTCATGCTCTTGGGCATCGTCGCGCTCTACCTGCATCCGGCGGGCGGGACGTTCGATCTTCTCGTGCTTGCCGAGGCGGGCCTGCCCGCGTCGTTCCAGTGGTGGGTGTTCGCGGCGTTCTTCCTCGGCTTCGCCGTGAAGGTGCCCGTCTTCCCGCTCCATACGTGGCTGCCTGACGCGCACGTCGAGGCCCCCACGGCGGCCTCCGTGCTGCTCGCTGGCGTGCTGCTCAAGATGGGGACGTACGGCTTCATCAGGATCGCGATGCCGATCCTGCCCGATGCGTTCGCGGCCTGGCAGCCCGCGCTCGCCGCGCTCGCCGCGATCTCGATCGTCTACGGCGCGGCGCTCGCGTTCGCGCAGACCGACCTCAAGAAGCTCGTGGCGTACTCCTCGGTGTCGCACATGGGCTTCGCGATGCTCGGCATCGCCGCGGGGACGGCCGAGGGGATCGCCGGCTCGGTGGCGGTCATGTTCTCGCACGGCGTCGTCACCGGCATGCTCTTCCTGCTCGTGGGAATGGTCTACGAGCGGACGCATACGCGGATGATCGCCGACGTCTCGGGTCTCTCGGCCCGCGTCCCGGTGGCGGCGGGCCTGCTCGCCTTCGCGTCGTTCGCGTCGCTCGGCCTGCCCGGGCTTTCCGGCTTCGTCGGCGAGTTCCTGAGCCTGCTCGGCGCGTGGGGCTCGACGATGTGGCCCGGCTGGGTCGTCATCGCCGCGGTGGGCGTGCTGCTTGCCGCCGCCTACATGCTCTGGATGGTGCAGCGCGTCGTGCTCGGCGTGCCGTCGACCGCGGTGGAGGGCATCGACGACCTCTCCGGTCGCGAGCTCTTCGCGCTCGTGCCGCTCGCGGTGCTCACCCTCGTGGTGGGCGTGTGGTGGGACTCGTTGCTGCGATTCGTCGACCCGGCCGCGCGTGCGCTTGCCGCGGTCGTCGGGGGAGGGTAGATGTCGGGTCTCGAGCGCCTCATACCCGAAGGGATCCTGATAGCCGGAGCCATCGCGGTCCTGCTGTCGGGCGGCGCCCGCCCGTCGCCACGCGCGGGTGTCGGGCTGGGTGCGGCCGTCGCGGCTCTCTCGGCCATCGCCGCGCTCGTCGTCGGCACCGGTGAGCCGCTCTTCTCGGGAGCGCTCGTCTTCGACGACATGGCGGTCACGGTGCGTACGGCGATCGGCGCGCTATCGGCCGTCTACCTGCTCTGGCTGAGCGCGCAGGAGCCCGGGCCGGAGCGCCGCCGCGAGGCCGCGGTCTTCGTGCTCCTGGCTACGCTCGGCGGCATGCTCATGGCGAGCGCGCGCGAGCTCATCACCCTCTTCATCGCGCTCGAGCTCGGCACGATGCCCGCGTACGTCCTCATGGGATACCGCCGAGAAGACAGCCGCGGGCTCGAGGGCGCGCTCAAGTACTTCCTGCTGTCGATGACGACGAGCCTGGTCATGCTCTACGGCATGTCGTTGCTGTATGCGGCGAGCGGTTCGACCGCATACGACGCGATCGGCGTGGCCGACCCGGGTCTGCTCGGTGTCTTCGCGGTGCTCTTCGTATTCGTGGGCCTGCTCGCCAAGATGTCCGCCGCGCCGTTCCACTACTGGGCGCCCGACGCCTACGCGGGCGCCCCCGCGGTATCGGTCGCGTTCGTCTCCACGGTCCCCAAGGTGGCCGGCACGGTCGCCTTCGTGCGGCTGGCGGCGGTCCTCATGCCGTCGGTCCCCGAGCTCGGCGTGGTGTTCGCGGTCGCCTCCCTCGCGTCGATCGTGCTCGGCAACCTGGCGGCCTATCCGCAGAGCGACGTGCGCCGTCTGATGGCGTACTCGGGTGTGGCGCACGCCGGCTATATGCTCCTGGCGCTTGCCGCGGCGACGCCCGCGGGCTACGCCGCCGCCGTCTACTACACCCTCGCGTACGCGGTGCCGTCGATGGCCGTGATGCTCGTGGCTGCCGAGGAGGGAACCGCCGTCGACGATCTCGCGGGCCTCGCGGCGCGCCGGCCGCGTCACGCGTGGATGATGGTCGCGTTCCTGCTCTCGCTCATCGGCATCCCGCCGCTCGTCGGCTTCTTCGGCAAGCTCTACGTCTTCCTCGCCGCCGTCGACGCCGGCCTCGTGTGGCTCGTGGTCGTCGCGGTGCTCGCAAGCGTCGCCTCGGCCGGCTACTACTTCCGCCTCGTCCGTTCGATGTTCTTCGCCGACGCCCCCGAGCGCGAAGCCGCGCGGCCGGGCGCCCTCGCGGGCATCGCGCTCGCGCTGTGCCTCGCTGCCACGCTGCTGGCGGGAGCGTTCGCGGGCGAGCTTCTCGGCGTCCTCGGCCTCACGTTCTGACCACATCTTCCTCACGGGTCCATCGCAGGCGTACGGGTATACTCCCTTCCGTCAGCGATGAGGAGGCAGGTGTGTCACGACATGGCCGATGAGAGCGTTCCGCAGATGGACGGGTCAGAGCCGGATGGAGGGCAGCAGCCGGTGAACCGGCGCTTCTCGGGCGCGGCCGTCTTCGGGGCGGCGGTGGCCGGCGGGGTGATCGGGGCGCTGCTCATGACCGCCGTCGTGCTCGCGTTCGTCGGTCTCGGCGGCTCGCGGGATCCGGGCGCGGACCAGGCGCCGGCGCGCGGCGACACCGTGACGATCGACGCGTCCGATCTCGACATGTCGTTCGCCGAAGCGGTCGCCATGAAGGTGACGCCGTCGGTCGTGAACATCGCCTTGCAGCAACAAGTGCTCGACCCGTTCACCGGCCGGCGTTCCACGCAGTCGGTGGGCAACGGCAGCGGCGTCATCATCCGCGAGGACGGATACATACTCACGAACAACCACGTGGTCGCCGATGCGGACAGCATCGTGGTGACGGTGGGCTCCGAGGACCTCCCCGCGACCGTGGTGGGGACCGATCCTTCGAGCGACCTCGCCGTCATCAAGGTCGACGACACGGGGCTCACGCCGATCGAGATCGGCTCCTCGGCCGACCTGAGCGTCGGCGAGCCCGTCGTGGCCATCGGCAGCCCGTTCGGCCTCGAGCGTACCGTGACCGCGGGCATCGTCTCCGCGCTCGGTCGATCGAGCCTTGCCGAGGGCCCTGAAGGCTTCACCGCGTACACGAGCCTCATCCAGACGGACGCCTCCATCAATCCCGGCAACTCGGGCGGAGCGCTCTGCGATGCGGAGGGCAAGCTCATCGGCATCAACACGCTCATCCAGTCGACCACGGGGCAGTCGGCGGGCATCGGCTTCGCGATCCCGGTCGATCTGGCCATCGGCATCGCGGATGAGCTCATCGCCGACGGCACCGTCGACCACCCGTTCCTCGGCGTGGCGACGCTCACCGTGGACGCCAATACCGCGGAGGCCGTCGGTTCGCCCGTCGACGCGGGCGCGATCATCCAGCGGGTCGTCGAGGGCTCCCCGGCCGAGCAGGCGGGGCTTGAGCGCGGCGACATCCTCGTGCGCATCGCGGACACCGAGGTCCGCTCGGTCGAGGACGTCTTCGCCGCCATCCGGGCCCAGAGCGTCGGCGACACGGTCGAGGTGGAGTTCTACCGCGGCACGGAAAGCCGCGTCGTCGAGGTCACGCTCGCGTCAGACGCCGGCCAGTGAGGATCGCGGTCGTCGCCGTCGGCAAGCTCAAGGAGCGTCACTGGCGTGACGCGGCTGCCGAGTACCTCAAGCGCCTCGCGCCGTATGCGACGATCGAGGTGACCGAAGTGGCCGACCGCGATGTGACCCGGGACGAGCGCCGCGCGCTCGCCGCCGAGGCCGCCGACATCCTCCGCGCGGTCCCCGAGAGCGCGCGTCTGGTGCTGCTCGACATCGGCGGGAAGGCGCGCGGTTCCGAAGAGATCGCCGCGTGGCTCTCCGATCTCGCGCTCGACGGCGACAGTCACGTCGCGTTCGTGCTCGGCGGGGCGGCTGGCGTGGCCGACGAGGTGCGCGAGCGGGCCGCCGAGCGGCTCTCGCTCGGGCCGGTCACGCTCCCGCACCAGCTCGCCCGCGTCGTCTTGCTCGAGCAGCTCTACCGGGCGTTCAAGATCGCGCGCAACGAGCCGTACCACCGGTGATCGCATGGGCCCCTATGTGCACTATGAGCTGACGTACCGATGGGCGCTCGACGAGGGGATGGCCGAGACGGTCGCCGAGCGGGTGGCCCGGGCCGACGTGGGCTACGACCAGCGCTTCCCCGCGCGGCGCTCGCTGCGTGACATGAGCCGCCATTTCGCGCCGACCGCATGGCTGTGGTCGCGCGCGCACCTGCGCCGCGCGTTGGCCCTGGGTTCGGCCGACGACCTCGGCCTGGCGCTCCACACGGCTCAGGACGCCATCGCGCACGGCCGTCTCGGCCTCGGCCACATCGTGCTGCGCCTGGGCGGGCGCAACCCCGACGATTGGTCGCTGGCGCCCGCGCGGGTCCGTCGGGCCATCGAGGAGACGACCAGGCGCTACGTGCGCGCCTTCGCCGCGGCATGGCCGATGCGCGTGTCGTCGCGCGCCCGGACCGACTGCTGACAGCATCGACAGCTGCATACCGCTCGCGTCGCGAGCGCGCCGTTCAGCGGTGACCTGCAACCTTCTACGCTCCTTGGCACGCCGTTTGTTCATCACGACCGACGGCACTGACCAAGGAACCGCATGTGAGCAAGACCAAACTGCATAATCAAGCGACCCGGGCCGGTCTGGCTCTCGCAGCTGGGCTCGGCGTCTACTTCTTCACGCGCATCGCCATGGATCACGTCATGGCGCCCGAACCGTTCGCACCCGTCTGGGTCGCCTCCGGCATCGGCGTGGCGGCCGCCGTGCTGCTCGGCCCATGGGTGCTGCCGATGCTCGGGCTCGCGACCTTCCTCGCCTCGATCACCGCGGCGCCCTGGTACGTGGCGCTCGTCGCCGGCGTGCTGATCGTGGTCGAGGCCGCGGTCGCCCGGCGGGTGCTCGGAGGCTCGTGGGCGCCGCGATCGACGCCGCTCGCCAAAGGCGTGGTCCGCTTCGGCGCCGCGGCGGTCGCGGGCGCGGCGACGGCGGCGACGCTCGGTCTCGTCGTCATCGTAAGCGCCGGCGGCGAGGTGGCGCCGGTCCTGGCGACCTGGGGGACCTGGTTCGTCGCCGACCTGGCGGGCATCGTGCTCGTCGCCCCGGCCATCATGCTCTGGTGGGCAGACGAGCGCGAGTTCGGATGGTCCCGCGCATGGGAGGGGGCGCTCGCGGCGCTCCTCATCATCGCGCTCGCCTTCTTCGGCTACTCCTCGCGGTTCCCCGCCGCGCTCGACCTCGCGTTGCCCTTCATGTTCCTGCCGCCGTTCATCTGGATGGCCTTCAGATGCGAGCGCCGTGGCGTGGCGGTCGTTACCGCGGTCGCGGCTCTCATCACGCAGTGGGGCACGTTCCACGGACACGGCCCGTTCGCTGGCAGCACGCCGTTCTTCTCGGCGGTCACGCTGGACATCGTCCTGAGCGTCTTCGGCTTCTCGGTGCTCATCATGACGACCTTCGCCGCCGAGCGTAGGCGGGGCCTGGCGGAACTCGAGCGTTCGCACGCGGAGCTCGAGGCGCGCGTGGCGCGGCGCACCACAGAGCTTGCCGAGACGGTCGCCGAGCTGCAGGAGGAGATCGCCCTGCGCGAGCGGGCCGAGGCCGAGCTCGTGCAGCGCGAGTCGTGGTTCCGGTTGCTCTACGAGCAAGCGCCGCTCGCGTACCAGTCCGTCGACTCGAAAGGCGTCATCCTGGACGTCAACGAGCGCTGGCTCGAGCTGCTCGGCATGTCGCGTGAAGACGTCATCGGTCGGCGATTCGGCGAGTTCGTCGTGGCCGAGCAGCAGGTATCGATGTTGCGGCGCTTCGTGACGTTCCGTCGGCGGGGCGTGACCGAGGCGCAGTACGACCTGGTGCGAGCGGACGGGGATGTCATCACCTGCGCCGTGTACGGCCGTACATCGGGCGAGGGCGATGGTCTGCGGACGCACTGCATCCTGCAAGACGTCACCGAGCGTCTCGCCATGGAGCGCGAGGTCGCGGACCATCGGGAACGGCTCGAGACGCTCGTGTACGAGCGGACCGCCGACCTCGATGCCGCCTATCACGAGCTGGAGGCCGCGAGCCGTGCCAAGGACGAGTTCCTCGCCAACATGAGTCACGAGCTGCGCACGCCGCTGAACTCGATCATCGGCTTCAGCGACCTGCTGTTGAGCGGTCGCGTGGGATCGCTCGAGGGCGAGCAGGAGCGCCAGATCGCGATGATCAACACCTCAGGGCACCACCTCCTCGACCTGGTGAACGATGTGCTCGACCTGTCGCGCATCACGTCCGGACGCTTCCTCTGCACACCGGAGGTCATCGAGCCGGCGGCCATCGCGGGGTCGGTCGTGGCGGCGCTGCGCCCGCTTGCCGAGCGCAAGGGCCTCTCGGTCCGCCTCGACGCTTCCCGCGCGCCCCGATCGTTCGTCTCAGACGCGCGTGCGCTGAGGCAGGTCCTGCTGAACCTCGTCGGGAACGCCATCAAGTTCACGACGGTGGGGGAGGTCGCGGTCACGCTCAGCACCGAGGATGCCGACACGCTCGTCATCACCGTGGCTGATACCGGTCCTGGGGTGCCCGCCGAGGACCTCCCGCACATCTTCGAGGAGTTCTACCAGGCTTCGAGCGCCGAGAAGGGACGTCCCGACGGGACCGGTCTCGGACTCTCCATCTCGCGCCGGCTCGTGGAGCTGCTCGAGGGATCGATCGAGGTGGCCAGCGCGATCGGCACCGGAAGCGCCTTCACCGTTCGCCTGCCGCACTGCGTGACCGTCGAGTAGCGGTCTTCCGCGCGACCGGGGGTCCCGCGCTTTCCGCGTGCGGGTCGACGGGGTATCCTGGTTCTTCACCTGAGCGTCGAACAGGAAGGCCCTTCTCGTGCGAGACCTCATCACCACGCTTGTCCGCTCCGCGCTCGAGCGCGCGATCAAGGACGGGGAGGTCACGCTGCCGGTCCCGGCCGACGTCACGGTCGAGCGTCCCCGCGATCCGTCCCACGGTGACTGGGCGACGAACGTGGCGCTCCGCCACGCCCGGGAGGCGAAGATGCCGCCGCGGGAGCTCGCGGAGGTCATCGCGGCCCGGATGTCCGGGCATCCCGATGTCGCGGCGGTGGAGGTCGCGGGCCCCGGGTTCCTCAACGTGCGCCTCTCGCCTCACGCGCTGCAGCGCGTGCTGACCGAGGTGCGTCGGAGTGGCGCCGGTTACGGACGGCTGACGCTCGGCGCTGGCGAGAAGTGGCAGGTGGAGTTCGTCTCGGCCAATCCGGTGGGACCGATGCACGTCGGGCACGGCCGCTGGGCCGCGCTCGGCGACAGCATGGCGCGCGTCCTGGAGCATGCCGGGTACGCGGTGGAGCGCGAGTTCTACGTCAACGACGCGGGCGTGCAGATGGACATCTTCGCCGCGAGCGTCTCAGCGCGCTACCTGGAGCTGTGCGGCGTGGACGCCGTGTTCCCGGAGGACGGCTACCGCGGCGCCTACATCGTCGACATCGCGCGCGAGATCCATGCCGAGGAGGGCGACGCGTGGGCCGACGCGCCGGCCGCCGAACGCGAGGCGCACTTCAAGGAGAAGGCGTACGCCCAGGTCCTCGAGCACCTCAAGCGCGTGCTGCACGGCATGGGCGTCGAGTTCGACGTGTGGTTCTCCGAGCGCACGCTGCACGAGCCGGGCCCCGACGGCACGAGCGAGATCGAGCGCGCCATCGCCGACCTGCGCGCCGCGGGCCACATCTACGAGAAGGACGGCGCAACGTGGTTCGCCTCGGCCGCCTTCGGCGACGACAAGGACCGCGTGCTGAAGAAGGCCGACGGCGCGTACACCTACTTCGCCGCCGACATCGCGTACCACAAGGACAAGTTCGACCGCGGTTTCGACCGGGTGATCGACCTGTGGGGCGCGGACCACCACGGGTACATCAAGCGCATGGAGGCCGCTGTCGCGGCGCTCGGCCACCCCGGCAAGCTCACCGTCGTCATCGGGCAGCTCGTGAACCTGTTCCGTGGCGGCGAGGTCGTCCGCATGTCCAAGCGCACGGGCGAGATGGTGACGTTCGAGGACCTGCTCGACGAGGTGGGCGCCGACGCCGCGCGCTACTTCTTCCTGCGACGCTCCACCGACCAGCCGCTCGACTTCGACATCGCGCTCGCCAAGGAGCAGTCCGCCGAGAACCCCGTCTACTACGTGCAGTACGCGCACGCGCGCATCTGCGCGATCCTGCGCAAGGCCGCCGGCGCCGAGACCGACGACGTCTCGGTGGACATCGCGGCGACGGCGAGCTCGCTCGTCAGCGACGACGCCCCGCTCGCCCTCCTGGACGCCGAGGCGGAGCTGGCGCTCATGCGCAAGCTGGCCGAGATGCCTGAGGTCGTGGAGACCGCCGCCGTGCAGCTCGCACCGTACAAGCTCACCCGATACGCCGAGGACCTCGCCGCGGCGTTCCACCAGTTCTACACGCAGTGCCGGGTGGTGAGCGACGACCCCGACCTGACGGCGGCGCGCCTGTACGCCGTCGACGCGACCCGCATCGCGCTCAAGACCGTTCTCGGCCTCGTCGGCGTGAGCGCGCCCGAGCGGATGTAGCAGACGAGAGAGGAAGGCGCCCCGTGGCAGCGAGACCCAGCGCACCCCGTCCCCCCGCGCAGCCGGACCTGAAGACCGCCGCCGACCTGGCGCCGGTGCTACCGATGACGGCCGAGGTCCGCGACGGCCACCTGTGGATCGGCGGCGTGGACACCGTCGAGCTCGCCCGCGAGGCGGGGACGGCGCTCTACGTCATGGACGAGGCGCACATCCGCACGCAGCTGCGGGACTACGTGAAGTGGACGCGCTACCACTGGCCCGAGGTCGACGTCGTCTACGCCGGCAAGGCGTTCATGTCGCTCGCGATGTGTCGCATGGTGGCCGAGGAGGACTGCTGCCTGGACGTCTCGAGCGGCGGCGAGCTGGCGTTCGCGCGACGCGCCGGCTTCCCGATGGAGCGTATCTACGTGCACGGCAACAACAAGACGCCCGCTGAGCTCGCCGAGTGCCTCGACGCCGGCGTCGGGCGCGTCGTGGTCGACTCCTTCGAAGAGATGGAGCGTCTCTCGGCGCTCGCCGCCGCGCGCGGCGTCACGCAGCGCGTGCTCCTGCGCGTCACGCCCGGCGTGGAGGCCGACACGCACGACTTCATCATGACCGGCGCCGAGGACAGCAAGTTCGGCTTCGGGCGCAACCAGGGGCTCGCGATGCAGGCGGTCAAGCGTGCGATCGAGCTGCCCGGCCTCGACTTCGAGGGCCTGCACATGCACATCGGCTCGCAGATCTTCGCGCTCCACAGCTTCGCGAAGGCGATCGAGGTCATCGTCGAGTTCATGCGCGAGATCGCCGATGAGACCGGCGTGCAGGTCCGCCTCCTCGACACGGGCGGCGGGCTCGGTGTCGCCTACGGCGTGCCGGACGAGCCCTCCACGATCAAGGACTACGGCAAGGTCGTCGTCGACGGCATCAAGGAGGAGTGCGAGAAGCACGGCCTCGACGCGCCGCGGATCGCCGTCGAGCCGGGCCGGAGCATCGTCGCCAACGCCGGCGTCACGCTCTACACCGTCGGCTCGATCAAGGTCATCCCCGGTATCCGCACGTACGTGGCGGTCGACGGCGGCATGTCCGACAATATCCGCACCTCGCTCTACGACGCGCACTACGAGGCGCTCATCGCCAACAAGGCCGACCAGCCGCGCGAGATGGTCGCGACCGTAGCCGGCAAGCACTGCGAGAGCGGGGACATCGTCGTCAACGACGCCCCGCTGCAGTGTCCCGAGGTGGACGACATCCTGTGCGTCTGCGCGACGGGCGCCTACTGCCAGTCGATGAGCAGCAACTACAACAAGCAGGTGCGTCCGGGCGTCGTGTTCGTCGGTGACGGCGCATGGCGGTTCGTCGTGCGTCGTGAGACCTACGACGACCTCATGCGCTGCGAGGTGGAGTAGCCCCGGGTCAGGCGAGCTCGAAGAGCTCCACCACGAGGACCTCGTCGTCGGCGAGCGGCTCGTCGCCGAAGTCCGCCTCCCAGGCCACCCGGTGGTCGTCTTGGAACTTCGCCACGTCCTCGCCGTCGCCCTCGCCGCGCACGAGCCGCGGGTCGGGGTCCCCGAACGGCGTCTCGAAGACGTCCAGTATCCGGATGCGGCACCGCGTGACGCCATGACGGTCGACCACGGGGATCACCGTTCCGACCGCCGAGCGTATCTCGGCCAGCTCCTCGGCGGTGTAGGCGCGCTTGAACCCGCACGTCGCCGTCTTGGTACCGGCGATCGTCTGCGCGATCAGCATCTCGCCGAGGCCGCCATCTCCCTCCCAGCCGAACTCCATGCGCGGTCCCGTGTCGCTCATGCGTGCTCCTCCTCGCGGGCTGCCGAGAAGCGATGATACCGGAGCGCTCAGCGCTCCGCAGCCGCACGCACGCGTTGCGCGAGCACGTCGAGCACATCGGTGGGGGCGCTCACGACCGCATCGAGGTCGGCGAGCAGGTCGAGCAAGCGCACGCGCAGCATGCGGGAGTCCTGTCCGAAGTCGATGATCTCCTCGAGCGCGGTGCGCACGTACGTCTCCCAGTCGGGCTCGCTCACCCAGACGCGGGTCTCGCCCTCGGCGTCCGCGTATACGCCCACGGGCAACTCGGTGCGCGAGACCACGATCAGCAATCGCTCGAGCTGGTCGAGCACGAGGACCGCCGTGCGCGGGTCGTTCACGCCGGGGGAGAGCGCGCGCAGCGCGATGTCGACGAGCAGCATGATCCCGTAGACGGGGTCGTTGCGGATGTCGCGCTCCTCGGCCACCGATACGAGCGAGCCGAGGTCCGGCTCGGCGGCGTCTCCCTCATCATCGAAGATGCCAAGCAGCGGCAGGCCCTGGGTCACGTAGGCGCCCACCGGCCGGGTCACCTGCACCCGGAGCGAGCGTTCCGCGGCCCACGTCACGAGCGCGGTGCGGTCGATGTCGACGACGACGCCCGAGCGTGGCGCCAAGACGAGCCGGCCGCCTTCGCCGGGCGGTCCCGTCCACGGCTCCGCGCAACCGTTCGGGCACAGCGACGGCAGGCGCGTCAGCTCGCGTTCGGTCTCATCGGCCAGGCGCCGGACGATCGTGCTCACGCGGACGGAATGCATCACGTGATGGATGAAGCGGATGAGCACGCCCACGCTCACGAGCGCGGCGACGAACGACGCGGTCACGGCGATGCGCGGCACGAACGCGTCGTCGGCGCCGCTGCCGTCGTGCACGGCGAGCAGCGTCGTCAGGCTGAGGGAGAACGTGCCGAGGAAGACGCCGAGCGCCACCTTGGTCTCGTAGTCGGCGAGGAACGCGGTGAGCACGCGCGGCGAGTACTGCGAGCTGGCGAGCTGCAGGACGATCATCGTGATCGAGAAGACGACGCCGGTGAGCGAGAGCGTGGAGCCGGCCACGACCGTGAGCGCGCTACGGGCGCCGACCGAGGTGCCGCCGAAGAGCGGGAACGCGCTCTCGCTCCAGCCGCCTGCGCGATCGATCTCGATGAGACCGAGCCCGAGCAGCACCGCGGCCACGACGATCGCGGTCGGCAGCGCCCACAGGCTCGTCCGGAAGTACTCCCGCAGACGCGTGAGCCGCAGCATCCCTCTCCTCCCGACGGGTACGTATCCTGCCGAGTAGGTACCCGAGCGGACCGCGTGAGCCGCGGACGTGAGGTCGGCCGCTTCCCTCGGGTACAATGGGCTGACCGCGCCGCACTGGCCGGATGAAGCGACCGGAGGGACGAGATGCGCACCATCAACGTCGGGCTCGTCGGCCTGGGGACCGTGGGATCGGGCGTCGTCGACATCCTGCGTCGGCACCGAGAGGACTTCCGCCGTCGCGCGGGCGTCGACATCGCGCTGACGCGCTTCGTCGACCGCAGCATCGCTCGCTTCGAGGAGCTCGGGCTGCCGCCCGAAGCGTGCACGACCGACGTCGCGGACGTGATCGCCGATCCGTCCATCGACGTCGTCATCGAGCTCGTCGGCGGCACCGGTATCGCTCGCGACATCGTCCTTTCAGCGCTCGCCGCCGGGAAGAGCGTCGTCACCGCCAACAAGGCGCTCATGGCGGCGCACGGCCAGGACATCATGGAGGCCGCGGCCGGGCACGGCGTCGACATCGCCTTCGAGGCGAGCGTCGGCGGCGGCATCCCCATCATCGGCCCGCTCAAGCACTCGCTCGTGAGCAACGAGGTCGCCGCTGTCTACGGCATCGTGAACGGCACGACGAACTTCATGCTCACGCGGATGGCCGAGGACGGCCTTGACTACGACACAGCGCTCGCCGAGGCGCAGGAGCGGGGTTATGCCGAGGCGGACCCGACGGCGGACGTCGACGGGCTCGACGCCGCGGCCAAGATCGCCATCCTGAGCTCCATCGCGTTCAACTCGCGCGTCACGCTCGACCAGGTGCCGGCCGAGGGCATCCGCTCGCTCGGCCCCGAGGACGTGGCGTACGCCGCCGAGATGGGCTATGCGATCAAGCTGATGGCGATCGCGCGGCGCGCCGAGGACGGCATCGACGTGCGCGTGCACCCGACGATGATCCGGGACGACCACCCGCTCGCCAAAGTGAGCGGCGTCTACAACGCGATCTACGTCGTGGGAGACTCGGTGGGCGAGACGATGTTCTTCGGGGAGGGCGCCGGCTCGCTGCCGGCCGCCTCGGCCGTGGTAGGCGACCTGATCGAGGTCGCGCGGCACCTGCAGAGCGGGTGTCTCGGCCTGGTCGGCTGCACCTGCAACGAACAGCATCCCATCCGGGATATCGGCTCGCTCGAGACCTCGTACTACGTGCGGCTCATCGTAAGCGACCGGCCGGGCGTGCTCGCGTCGATCGCCAGCCTGTTCGGCGAGCACGACGTCTCGCTCGCGTCGGTCATCCAGAAGCGCACCGACGACCTCGGCGATGCCGAGATCGTGTGGGTTACGCACACCGCGGCCGAGCGCGACGTGCGCTCCGCGCTCGCCGAAATCGAGGCGCTCGAGAGCGTCCAGAGCGTCTGCTCGGTCATCCGCGTCGAGGAGCTCTAGCACCAATGCCGCGCGTTCGGGTGCCGGCCACCTCGGCCAACCTCGGGCCGGGTTACGACGCTTTCGGGCTCGCGCTCGCGCTCTACAACGAGTTCACCGCCGCGCCGGCACGCGACTGGAGCGTGTCGGTCGAAGGCGAGGGCGCGGGCGAGCTGCGCGAGGACGCCGGCAACCAGGTCGTGATGGCGATGCGCCGCGCGTTCGCGGAGGCCGGCGTCGTCACCGCCGCGCGCGTTCGGTGCGTGAACGCCATCCCTGTCGGCCGCGGCCTGGGGTCCTCCTCGGCGGCCGTCGTCGGCGGCCTGATGCTCGGCAACGCGATCGCGGGCGGTGGGCTCACGCCGCAGCGGCTGCTCGAACTCGCCACGGAGCTCGAAGGGCACCCGGACAACGCCGCGGCCGCGCTTCTGGGGGGCTTCGTCGTGTCGTGGGCGGACGACACCCAGCGCGCGGTGCGGATCGAGCCGACCGGCGGGGTGGCGGCCGTGATCGCCGTCGGCGACACAGCGCTCCCGACAGCGACCGCGCGTGCGGTCCTGCCGGCCGAGGTACCGCATGCCGACGCCGCGTTCAACGTCGGACGGGCGGCGCTGCTCGCGGTCGGGCTGGCCACCGGCGACGCGACGCTCGTGCGTCCCGGTCTGGAGGATCGGATCCACGAGCGGTTCCGCGCGGCGGTCATCGGCGATCTGGCCGAGGTCCGCGCCGCGGTTGTGGACGCCGGAGCCGAGGGAGCGGTGCTGTCGGGTGCGGGTCCGAGCGTCGTCGGCATCGTGCTCGACGCCGACGACGGCGCCGCGCTCGCGCGCGCACGAAGCGTGGCCGAGCGCGCAGAGCGCACGCTCGCGAGGAGTCGCGGACGCTCGCGCGTGCTGGCGGCGGGTATCGACCGGACGGGAGCGCGTGTCACGGACAGCTAGCGGGGCCGGAGACACGACCCCGCGCCGAGGAGCCGAGATGCTCGAAGCGAGCACATCGCGACGGACCGAGAGCTGGTGGCCGTGGGTCCCCGTCGGGCTGACGGTGGGTCTCGCGTCGGCCGCGATCGCCGCGGTCTTGCCGGCGGACTGGGTGCTCTGGGTCGTGGGCGGCCTCGCGACCGGGGGCTTCGCGGCGGCGGTGCTGTGGCGTACCGAGGTCGGCATCGGTGCGATGATCGTCGCGAACGCGCTGCGCGACTCGACCGCCATCATCACCGAACCGTTCGTGGTGAACGCGTTCCACGTAGCGCTCATCCTGACCGCGCTCTCGTGGGGGCTTCGCGTCCTGGCGGGGGCGCGCCGCGACGCGCCGCGCCTGACGCTGCTCGAGATCGCGCTTGCGGCCCCGGTGCTCGCCGGGTTGTGGTCGCTCGCGGCCTCGACCGCCCCGCTCACGACACTGCAGTACACGGGGCGTCTGCTCCTGCTCTGGCTCTTCGCGCTCGTGGTCTCCCGGCACGTGACGACGCGCGCGGCGACGCGACGGCTCCTCGCCCTGTTCTGCGCGACCGCGGCGGCGCTGGCGCTGCTCGCGATCGCGCAATACTTCGCGCCCGACATCGGGATCGGGCTGGTGCACAGCCAGCGACCCTCGCCCGGTGTGGTGCTCTATCGCCCCGCGGGGTTCTACCTGGACCCGAACTTCCTCGGCGGACACCTGTCGATCGCCGCGCTCGTGGGTCTGGGGTACGCGCTCCACGAGCATGGCCTCAAGGCCCGGCTGTACTGGGCGGCAGGAGGTGCGCTCAGCGCGGCGGGGATGCTCGTGACCTACTCGCGCACGGCGTGGATCGGGTTCGCCGTCGGCATCGTGTTCCTCGCGCTCACCGCCCCCCGCGGACCGCGCCGCATGCTCGTCACGGTCGGGGTGCTCGGCGCGCTTGCGGTGCTCGTGATCTCGCCCGCGAGCGTGGTGAACCGCGTGACCTCGCTCTTCGACCCCTCGGGGGACAGCTCGCTGGCGACGCGTTACCACATGTACGCGTCGTCGGTCGAGATGATCGAGGACAACTGGGCGTTCGGGGTCGGCCTGGAACGGTTCGAAGCGGCGTACCCGCCGTACCGGCGGCTCCCGGCGCTGGCGCGCATCCAGCATCCCCACCAGGTCCCGCTCGCGCTCATCGCGGAGACCGGCATCATGGGGCTGGCGGCACAGGCGCTGCTGCTCTACGCGCTTGTGGCCGCGGTGCGGCGGCGGTACCGTCAGGGGTGGAGCCCGACCGACACCGTGCTCCTCGCCGGCATGCTCACGCTGCTGGTGGAGTCGCTCTTCCAGTACTACCTGTACTTCGAACTGCTGTGGCTCGTCGCCGCGCTGATCGCGGCGCCGGCCGACACGACGACTGGAGGCATGTCGCATGAGTGACGCGGCCCGGCACCTCGTGACCGTCAGAGCGGTGCTCCGGCGCGAGTGGTGGCTCGTGCTCCTGGTCGTGGCGGTGGCGACCGGAGGAGCGTTCCTCATCACCGACCGCGCGCAACCCGAGGAGGTCGTCTACGAGGCACGGGCGGCGATCTTCGTCGACGAGGCGGCGCTCTCGGCCAGCCCGGCCCTCCCTTCGGCGGACCGCGTGCTCAACACCGCGACCGGCAGCCAGTTCCTCTCGCAGTCGGCCGAGGAGGCCACCATGACCGTCGAGGCGCTCGAGTCCGGTCTCGACGTCTACTCCACCGACCCCGCGCAGACGCGCATCATCGTGTCGTTCCGCTCGCCGGTGCAGGCCGAAGCGACGTCCACCGCGGCCGTCGTGGCCGAGAACCTGGTGGCCTCCACCGAGGAGGCGGCCAAGGACGAGTTTACGCGCCAGCGGCGCATCGTCGCGCTCACCGAGCAGGCGGTCGAGCGGATGCAGAGCCTCAGCCGTGACGCCATCGGGGACGAGGCGGCCGAGGTCTCGGCGGCGCACGCGCTCTGGGAGATGCGCATCAGCCTCGAGCGGGACCGGGCGCTGCTCACCGCGCTCGAGAACGCGTACGTCTACGACGGCGACGTGACCGTGCGCGAGATCCGCAAGGCCAGCCGGCTTTCCAACAACGTGATCGGCGGCTTCGTCCTCGGCATCATGATCGGCGTGCTCGTGGCGGGCGTGCGCGAAGCGCTGCTGCATCGTGCCGAGCTTGCCGAGAAGGCCACCGGCGCCTCCGGCGTCAGCATGGACGCGGGAGAGCGCGCTTCGGATCGATGAGCGCCCTCTTGACGACATGGGGTGCTACCTGGGAACAATAGCAGTATCCCCATCCGCTCACGTGCCCGGTTGCCGAGAAGACCGCGCTCCGGAGGAGCCATGAGCGAGCGTCCCGTCACCATCGCGCACATCTCCGACCTGCACTGCGGGTCGCAGTACCACATCCCCAGCCTCGCGAGCCGCGTCGTCGACGAGATCAACGACCTCGCCCCCGACGCGCTCGTGGTCACCGGCGACCTCACCGACATGGGGTTCCGACAGGAGTTCAAGGTCGCCAAGCGGCTGATCTCCCGGATGGAGGTCGACCGCGTGATGGTGCTGCCCGGCAACCACGACGCGCGCAACGTCGGCGACATGCACTTCGAGGAGTACTTCGGCGCGCGCTCCACCGAGCTGCGGTTCGATTCGGTCCGGATCCTGGGCGTGGACTCATCCGAACCGGACCTCGATGCGGGGCGCGTCGGTCGTGAGCGCTACCGCTGGATCGAAGAGCGCTTCAGCGAACCGGACGAGGTCAAGGTCGTCGCGCTCCACCACCACCTGCTGCCCGTCCCCGGCACCGGCCGCGAGCGCAACATCGTCTACGACGCCGGCGACATGCTGCGCGTCCTGGCGAGCAGCGGTTGCGACCTGGTGCTGTGCGGCCACAAGCACGTGCCGAACGTCTGGCGGCTCGAGGCGATGGTCGTCGTCAATGCGGGCACCGCCTGCTCCTACCGGCTGCGCGGCAAGACGAGAGCGAGCTACAACATCATCGAGCTCACACCCGACCGCATCAAGGTCATCCTGAAGCACCCGTTCGACGAGCCCGAGGTCGTCGCCGATTTCAAGCGCGCCATCAAGCGCGAGTGCGTCTGGCGTCCCACCGACGAGCTTCGCGGCGAGGCCGCGCCGGACACCGCCGGAGTGTGGTCTTCGTGAGGCGGGTCGTCGCGCTCATCGACGGGGAACACTACCCGCCGGTCGTGCGCTTCGCGCTCGCCGAGCTCGGCGAGCTGCACGACGTGGTGGCCGCCGCGTTCATCGGCGGTACCGAGAAGGTCGACGCCGAGGCGAGCGCCGAGGCGTACGGCGTCCCCGTCGTGCGGGGGACCTCCGCGGCGGCGGCCATCGCCGAGGCGATCGAGCGTTACGCCCCGGACGCGCTGGTCGACCTCTCCGACGAGCCGGTCCTGAGCGCCTGGGACCGCATGCGGCTCGCGTCGCTGGCCGTCGCGGCCGGCGTCTCCTACATCGGCGCTGACTTCACGTTCGACTCCCCGCGGCCGCGCGTCGCACCGATGACGCCGACCCTCGGGATCATCGGTACCGGCAAGCGCGTCGGCAAGACGGCCGTCTCGGCATACGTCGCGCGCCGCCTGAAGGCCGCCGGCATCGACCTCGTGGTGCTCGCGATGGGACGGGGCGGTCCCGCGGAGCCCGAGCTCATCCGTGGCGACGAGGTCGCGCTCACCACGGCAGACCTGCTCGAGCTGGCGGCGCAGGGCAAGCACGCATCCTCGGACAACTACGAGGATGCCGTGATGAGCCGGGTGACCACCGTCGGCTGCCGCCGGTGCGGCGGCGGCATGGCGGGCGAGACGTTCGTCAGCAACGTGCCGGAAGGCGCGCGTCTGGCCGACTCGCTCGGCAAGGACCTGCTCATCGTGGAGGGCTCCGGCTCGGCGATCCCGCCGGTCGCCACCGATGCGGACCTGCTCGTGATCGGCGCCGGCCAGGGTGAGCGCTACGTCCGGGAGTTCTTCGGGCCGTACCGGCTCGGACGTGCGGACGGCGTGATCATCGCGAGCGCCGAGGAACCCGTGGCGACGCGGGCGAGCATCGACGGTGTGCTCGGCGCCGTGCGCGACCTGCGTCCCGACGTGCCGGTAGCCGTCACGACCTTCCGTCCCGCGCCCATCGAGCCGGTGCGCGGCACGCGCGTCTTCTTCGCCACCACCGCTCCCGCGCCCGTTCTGCCGCTGCTCGTGCGGCATCTCGAGGAGGAGCACGGCTGCGAGGTCGTCGGGTCCAGCCCGCACCTCTCGGACCGCGCCAGGCTGCGCCAGGACATGCGATCGGCGGCGGGGGGATTCGACGTCCTGCTCACCGAGCTGAAGGCGGCGGCCATCGACGTCGTCGCCGCCGCGGGCCGTGACGCCGGTGTCCCCACGGTGCTCTGCGACAACGTGCCCGTCTCGCTGGACGGGACCGACCTGGATGCGGTCATCGATGAGGCGGCACGCCTCGCCGCCGCGCGCGGCCGGGCACGGGAAGGGGCCTAGCAGCGTGGACGTCTATCCGCCGATCCTCATCAAAGACGAGCGTCACGGCCTCCCGTTCTCCAAAGGGCTTATGGCGCAGTCGTTCACCGCGACCGGCCTCTCGCCGGCGCGCGCGTACCGCGCGGCAGCGCGCGTGCAAGACGAGCTGCGCGGGAGAGGCGTGACCGAGGTCGCGCTCGACGAGCTGCACGCGATCGCGGCGCGGGTGCTCACCTCGGCAGCTGGCGCGGATTTCGCTCGACGTTACGAGAAGCTGCGCGAGATCTCCAAGCTCGATCGTCCGCTCATCGTGCTCATCGGCGGGACGACCGGCGTCGGCAAGTCCACCATCGCCACCGAGATCGCGCACCGGCTCGGTATCACGCGGATCGTGAGCACAGATGCCATACGTGAGGTCATGCGTGGTATATTCGCTAAAGACCTCATGCCCGCGATCTATGAGAGCTCGTTCAACGCGTGGCGCGGTCTCCGAGTCCCGGTCCCCCATGGCGCCAATCCGGTCATCGTGGGCTTTCGCGAGCAGACCGCCGTGGTGGCGAGCGGGATCAAGGCGCTCGTCGAGCGTGCGGTGATCGAAGGCGTGAGCATGGTCGTCGAAGGCGTGCACGTCGTGCCGGGGTATCTCGAGCCTTCCCAGTTCAAGAACGCGTCGGTCGTGCAGCTGCTCGTCGCGGTCACCGATGAGGAGTCGCACCGAAGCCACTTCTACATCAGGGAGATCCAGACCGACGGGACGCGGCCGTTCGAGAAGTACCGCGCGAACTTCGGCAACATACGCCTGCTCGGCCGGTACATCGAAGACCTCGCTACCGAGCGGGGCATACCGATCGTCTACAGCCACCAGCTCGACCGGACGGTGGCCGAGGTGTTGGAGCTGGTCGTCAACGCGGTCATCCGCGAGGACGACGAGCGAGGGATGTCGCACGTACTGCCCGCAGAGGGAGGAGAGTAGGAAGGCTATGAAGTTCTTCTTGGACACGGCCAACATCGCCGAGATCGAGGAGGCCGCCTCGTGGGGCGTGCTCTCCGGCGTGACCACCAACCCGACGCTCTACGCGCGGGAGGGCGGGCGTCTCGCGGACTTCCACGACCACATCGTGCGCATCTGCGAGATCGTGGACGGGCCCGTCTCGGCTGAGACCGTGGGCCTTATGCGCGACGAGATCGTGCGTGAGGGCGAGGAGCTCGCCGCTCTCCATCCCAACGTCGTCGTCAAGGTCCCGACGATGCCCGAGGGGCTCGCGGCGACACGCGTGCTTGCCGAGAAAGGCATCCGCGTGAACATGACGCTCTGCTTCACCGTGCCGCAGGCGCTGCTGGCAGCGCGTTCGGGCGCCGCATACATCAGCCCGTTCATCGGCCGGTTCGACGACATCTCCGAGGACGGTATCGAGCACCTCGCCAACGTCGTCACCGCGGTCGGGAACTACGATTTCGGGCACGACGTCGAGATCATCGCCGCGTCGGTGCGCCATCCCGAGCACGTGCTGCAGGCCGCGCTCATCGGCGCGCACATCGCGACGGTCCCGATGGGCGTGCTCACCAAGTGCGTCAAGCATCCGCTGACAGATAGAGGCCTCGAAGCGTTCCTGGCCGACTGGGAGAAAGTGAAGAACTCATGAGTGCACGTCCACGCAAGAGAGGGCGCCGCGGTGGCGGCGGGCAGGGCGGTCAGCAGGATCGCGGCCCCTCCGTCACCAGGGAGGAGCTGGCGCAGAAGACCGTGCCCGAGCTCCGGCAGATGGCTGCCGAGATCGAGCTCGACGTCAAGGCGCTGAAGAAGAAGGACGAGATCGTCGAGGCGGTCTACGAGGCCAAGGTGAAGGCCGAGGGCTACGTCGACATCATCGGCATCCTCGATGTGCTGCCGGAAGGCTACGGCTTCATCCGCACGAGCGGCTACCTGCCCGGGGATGACGACGTCTACTGCTCGATGTCGCAGATCCGCCGCTTCGAGCTGAGGCGCGGCGACATGGTGAAGGGGACCGTCCGCCCGCCCAAGGACAACGAGAAATACCCGGCGCTCATCAAGGTCGCCTCGGTCAACGGGCTCGAGCCGGACGAGGCCAAGAAGCGCAAGAGCTTCCGTGACCTCACACCGGTCTACCCGGATGAGAAGTTCCAGCTGGAGCGCACCGATCCGCAGGCGATCACGTCGCGGATCATCGACCTCGTCGCACCCATCGGCAAGGGCCAGCGCGGGCTGATCGTGTCGCCGCCCAAGGCGGGCAAGACGACGATCCTCAAGGACATCGCAGCGTCCATCGCCGAGAACAACCCCGGCGCCCACCTGATGTGCCTGCTCGTGGACGAGCGCCCCGAAGAGGTCACGGACATGGAGCGCTCGATCAAGGGCGAGGTCGTCTCCTCCACGTTCGACATGCCGAGCGACAACCACATCGCGGTCGCAGAGCTCGTCATGGAGCGCGCGAAGCGGCTCGTGGAGAGCGGCTTCGACGTCGTGATCCTGCTCGACTCCATCACGCGTCTCGCGCGCGCCTACAACCTGGCGACGCCGGCCTCCGGACGCATCCTGTCCGGCGGCGTGGATTCCACGGCGCTCTACCCGCCGAAGAAGTTCTTCGGCGCGGCGCGCAACATCGAGGGCGGTGGCTCGCTCACCATCCTCGCCACCGCGCTCGTAGACACCGGCTCCAAGATGGACGAGGTCATCTTCGAGGAGTTCAAAGGTACCGGCAACATGGAGCTCAGGCTCGACCGCAAGCTGGCCGACCGTCGCATCTTTCCCGCGATCGACGTCATCGCGTCGGGCACGCGCAAGGAGGAGCTGCTGCTCGACCCGGTCGAAGCGCCGTTCATCTGGAAGCTGCGGCGGGTGCTGCACTCGCTCGAGCCCGGTCCGGCGGTCGAGCTGCTGATCGACAAGCTCAAGCAGACCAAGTCCAATCGCGAGTTCCTCGCCGCGATCTCCAAGACGAAGACGAACAACGGCTACTAGACGCGCCCGCTGTCGGCGCGTGCCGGGAAGGGCCGGCCGATGGCCGAGCGACCGATCAAGATCCGCTCCCGTACCCCCGCAGACGCCGCGTGGGTGCGGGAGCGCTTCATCGAGGAGTGGCACGGCGAGTTCCTCGTCCTCGAAGGGCGTCGCGTGTACGCCGATGAGATCGCCGCGCTCGTCGCCCACGACGGTCGCGGCACGCGCCTCGGCATGCTCGGCTTCCGCCCGCGCGGCGATGCCGTGGAGATCGTGACGCTGCTCGCCGTCGAACGCGGCCAGGGAGTGGGCACCTTGCTCGTCGAGGAGATCGCCCGCTACGCTCGCGCTCAGGGCGCCGCGCGGCTCATCGTCTCCACCACCAACGACAACCTCGATGCGCTGCGCTTCTACCAGCGACGCGGCTTCGCGTTGGCGCGTCTGCACCCCGGCGTGATGGCGTCGGTCCGTGCCGAGAAGCCCGGTCTCCCGGAGACGGGAGAGTACGATATCCCGCTGCGCGACGTGCTCGAGCTCGAGCGCGCGCTCTAGGCGATTCTGCGCGTTGCCCGGCACCGTGACGCGTGCTACACTAGCGCGGCTGTTCCCCGGCGCCTGGTCGGAAACTAGGCGCGCTAACGGAGGTGACCTCACGTGAAGAAGGGTATCCACCCTGACTATCTCGAGACCACGGTGGTGTGCTCGTGCGGCAATCGGTTCCAGACCCGCTCGACCGCCGGCGGTGAGCTGCACGTCGAGCTCTGCTCGCAGTGCCACCCGTTCTACACCGGCAAGCAGAAGTACGTCGACGCCGGTGGCCGCGTCCAGCGCTTCAGCGACAAGTTCGGCAGCGCCGCTTCCGCGGTGATGGAGAAGGAAGCCGCCGAGCGCGAGGCGCGCCAGAAGGCGCACGAAGAGTCGGTCATCGCCGCGCGCGAGGCCAAGGCAGCCAAGGATGCCGACAAGAGCGATCGCGCCGCCAAGCGCGAGGTCGAGGCCGCGGTCGAGAGCGGCGAGACCGCCGAGGAGGCCGCTCCGGCCGAGTCGGTGGCCGAGGCTGACGAGCCGGCTGCCGAGGAGAGCGCGGAGTAGTCCGCCTCGGCCCGGACCGCTGCTATGATGGGAGGCGAGGCGACTCGCCTCCTTTCGTTTGGAGCACCCATGGACGTTCGTCTGCTCTACCATACGCCCGAACCCGAGCGCGCCGTCGCCGCGGCCGCTCGGCTCTGCTATGCGCCGGTCGGTGCCGCTGAGCTGCTCGAGGAGATGTCCGAGGACGCCATCCACCGCGTGCTCAAGGTCATCATCACCTCGGGGCATCTCTCGGCGCTGGAGCACGCGAGCTACACGTTCGCCATCGACGGCGTGTCGCGCGCGATGACCCACCAGCTCGTTCGTCACCGGCTCGCGAGCTACAACCAGCAGTCGCAGCGCTACGTGACCTACGCCGAGCAGCCGGCGTTCATCGTGCCGCCCGCCATCGCCGCCGACGACGCCGCGCGCGAGCGCTTCGACGCAGCGACGAACGCGGCGTTCGAGGCGTACCGGCAGCTGCTGGATTCGGGCGTGCCCGCCGAGGACGCGCGCTACCTGCTGCCCAACGCCATGGAGACCAAGATCGTCGTCACCATGAACATCCGCGAGCTGCTCCACTTCTTCGAGCTGCGTTGCTGCAAGCGCGCGCAGTGGGAGATCCGCGCGGTCGCGCTCAGGATGCTCGAGCTGGCCGAGCCCACCGCGCCCTACATCTTCATGGATGCGGGCGCGTCGTGCCGTCGCGGCCCGTGCCGCGAGGGGAAGATGACCTGCGGCGACCCGTACCCCAGAGCCCCGAAGCGGGAGTGACCATGCCCGAGCGCACCGTCGAACGCATCACCCATACGCACATCGGCGGCCAGGCCGTCTTAGAGGGCATCATGATGCGCGGCACGAAGAACTGGGCCATCGCGGTCCGGGAAGCCGACGGCACCATCTACACCGAGGCGCACGATCTCGTCTCGGCCAAGGACCGCCACGCCTGGCTCAAGTGGCCGATCATCCGCGGCATGTGGGGCTTCTACGAGACCATGGTGCTCGCCGTGAAGGCGTTCGGCATCTCAGCGGAGCACGCCGGCGAGACAGAGGAAGAGCAGCTCACCTCCAAGGAGATCGCCCTCACCATGGTGCTCGGCCTTGCGCTCGCGATCGGGCTCTTCATCGTGCTACCGGCCGTTGTCACGAACCTGCTCGTGGGCAGCTCGCTCGAGCGCCCGATCACGTGGAACGTCGTGGATGGGGTGCTGAGGCTCGTCGCGTTCTTCACCTACATCTGGCTCGTGAGCAAGGTCAAGGACATCCAGCGGGTGTTCGCGTACCACGGCGCCGAGCACAAGACCATCCACGCCTACGAGCACGGGCTGCCGCTCACGCCCGAGCACATCCGCACCTTCGGCACGTTGCACGTGCGGTGCGGCACGGCGTTCCTGCTGATGGTCATGGTCATCGCCATACTCGTGTTCTCGATCGTGCCCGGCAAGGCGATCCTCGCGGCGTGGGGCGTCGACGGTCGCCTCTGGGTCCTGCTCTTCAACATCGGGATCCGCATCCTGCTGCTTCCGCTCATCGCCGGGCTCGCGTACGAGGTCTCGGTGAAATGGGCGGGGAACCACCCGCACAACCCGCTCGTCAAGGCGCTCACCTGGCCGGGCATGCAGCTTCAGCGCATGACCACCGCCGAGCCCGATGACGAGATGATCGAGGTCGCCGTCGCCGCGATGGAGCTCGTCATCGCGCGCGAGACCGCGGAGCCCGCCACGGGCGCGGGCGCGCCCGTCCCGGCCCTCGATTAGCGGTACACTGGTAACGCCGAACGTCTCCGTTAGGAACCCACGCATGCGCGACAAGCTTCAGAGCATACTCTCCGCGTACGAGGAGCTCACCACCACGCTCTCGGACCCCGAGGTCCTCGGCGACCAGCAGCGCTACGCCAAGCTCGCCAAGGAGCACGCCGACATGACCCCGCTCGCGAACAAGATCCGCGAGTACCTCGGTGTGCTCGACGGCATCGCCGAAGCGCAGGAGATGCTGCACGACCCCGAGATGCGAGAGCTCGCCAAGGAGGAGCTGCACGAGCTCGAGGGCCGCGTCGAGCCGCTCGAGGACGAGCTCAAGGTCATGATGCTCCCCACCGACCCCAACGACGAGAAGAACGTCATCGTCGAGATCAGGGCCGGCGCGGGCGGGGACGAGGCAGGTTTGTTCGCCGGCGACCTCTACCGCATGTACACGCGCTATGCCGAGCGGCAGAAGTGGAAGGTCGAGGAGATCGACGCGAGCGAGAACGAGGTCGGCGGCTTCAAAGACGTCTCGTTCATGGTCAAGGGCAAGGGCGTCTACTCCAAGATGAAGTTCGAGTCCGGGGTGCATCGCGTGCAGCGCATCCCGGCTACCGAGTCCGGGGGGCGCATCCACACCTCGACGGCCACCGTCGCGGTGCTCCCCGAGGCCGAGGACGTCGAGGTCGAGGTCAACCCCAACGACCTCCGCATCGACGTGTACCGGTCGAGCGGGCCCGGAGGACAGTCGGTCAACACGACCGACTCGGCGGTGCGCATCACCCATCTCCCCACGGGGCTCGTCGTCCAGTCGCAGAACCAGAAGTCGCAGCTCCAGAACCGTGAGGCGGCCCTGCGCGTGCTGCGTGCGCGGCTCTACGAGATGGAGCTCGAGCGCCAGCAGGCCGAGCTTGGCGAGGCGCGGCGGAGCCAGATCGGCTCAGGCGACCGCTCCGAGAAGATCCGCACGTACAACTTCCCGCAGGACCGCGTGACCGACCACCGGATCGGGCTCACCGTCCACAACATCCCGGCCATCCTCCAGGGCGAGATCGACGAGCTGATCGAGGGCCTCGCGGCAGCCGATCGCGCCCAGAAGCTGGCGGCGGTGGTGTAGGTGGCCGAGCGCGTCTGGAACGTCAAAGACGCGCTCGAGTGGACCGCGGGGTTTCTCGAGAGCAAGGGCGACGAGTCGCCGCGCGTCGCCGCTGAGTGGCTGCTCTCGGCAGCGACCGGCCTCACGCGTGTCGAACTCTACGCCTACCATGACCGGCCGCTCTCACCGCAGGAGCGCGCGCGGTACCGGGAACTCGTGGCGCGCCGTGCCGAGGGGATGCCGCTGCAGTACGTGACGGGCGAGATGCCCTTCCGTCACCTCGTGATCCACGTCGAGCCCGGCGTCTTCATCCCGCGCCCCGAGACCGAGGTGCTCGTCGACGAGGCGCTCGCCGCCGTGGACGCTCTGGCCGAGAAAGGCGCGCCGCTCGTCGTGGACCTGTGCACCGGCTCCGGATGCGTCGCGGTCTCCATCGCGTACGAGCGCGAGCGTGCCTGCGTGCATGCCACTGACGTCTCGGCGGCGGCCGTCGAGGCCGCTCGTCGGAACGCGCTTCACGCGGGGGTGGATAACAGGGTACAAGTAGTGCATGGAGACCTATTCGAGCCCCTTCCCCGAGACCGTGCGGGGCACGTCGACGTCATCGTCTCGAATCCGCCGTACATCCCGAGCGCGGACCTTCCCGACCTGCCGGCCGAAGTCCTTGGCTTCGAGCCGGGCGCCGCGCTCGACGGCGGTCCCGACGGGCTTTCGGTCGCGCGGCGGATATGGGACGAAGCGACGCGGTGGCTGCGTCCCGGCGGGACCTTGGCGCTCGAGCTCGATGCCGGTCGTGTGCGCGATGCCGCGCGCGAGATCGGCGAAGCGTACACGGACGTACGGGTCCGAGAGGACCTGACAGGCAGGGACCGGATCCTGGTGGCACGGAAAAGGGAGGCGATGGAGTCATGAGCAAGGTGATCCACATCGACCCGGAAGCGCCCTCGGCGGAGGCCGTGAATCTCGCGGCGACAGTGCTCCGTGACGGGGGCATCGTAGTCTTTCCGACAGAAACGGTGTACGGCATCGGCGCGTCGGCGACATCCTGCATCGGACCGCAGGAGATCATCGACATCAAGATGCGCCCCAAGAACAAGCCGCTTCCGTGGCTCGTGGAAGACGAGGACGCGCTCGACACCTACGGCGTCGACGTGCCCGAGTACGCCCACCGGCTCGCCAAGGCCTTCTGGCCCGGCGCCCTCACCATCGTCGTCAAGGCCGCCGACGTCGTCGCTCCCGAGTTCCGCGACGACCGTGGCACCGTCGCGCTCCGCTGTCCCGACCACGACCTCGTCCAGGACCTCATCCGCGCATCCGGCAACGCGATCATCACGACCTCGGCGAACACCTCCGGCAAGCCTCCCGCCGGCAGTTTCGACGAGCTCGAGGAGCGCATCATCGCGGCGGCCGACCTGACCCTGGACGGTGGCGAGACGCTGCACCGCACGGCGTCGACCGTGGTGGACTGCATCGGTCCGGAGCCCGTCATCACGCGCGAGGGCGCGATCGCGTCCGACGACATCCTGAAGGCGGCCGCGGGCGTCGCTCCGTAGCGTCAGCCATACTGGTACAATCCACGGAAGGCGGACCCGTCGGGTGCGCCTTCCGTGCCGTCTCATCGGAGGTCTCATGCGCGTCAGCATCGGCAGCGACCATGCCGGCTTCGCCCTCAAGGAACAGGTCAAGCGCTATCTCGCGGACGCTGGACACGATGTGACGGATGTCGGCACCCACGCCGAGGAATCGGTGGACTACCCTGACTTCGCGCGTGCCGTCGGCGAGGCGGTGGCCTCCGGCGCCGCCGAGCGCGGCGTGCTCGTGTGCGGATCGGGGCTCGGCATGGCGATCGCCGCCAACAAGGTGCCCGGCGTGCGCGCCGTGCAGGTCATGGATGCCGAGATGGCCGAGATGGCCCGGCGCCACAACGACGCGAACGTCGTCACGCTCGCCGGACGCTACATCGGACCGGCGCGCGCCGAGAGCATCGTCGACGTCTTCCTCGGCACGGAGTTCGAAGGCGGGCGCCACGCCCGACGCGTCGATAAGATCACCGCGCTCGACGAGCGCGTGCAGTAGACGGCTGTTGGAGTAGAAGGGGAGCAGCATGACACTCCGGTACCTGCCGAGCACCGACCCCGAGGTGGCCGCGGCCATCGAGGCCGAGCTCGAGCGCCAGCGCAGCACGATCGAGCTCATCGCGTCCGAGAACTTCGTCTCGATGTCGGTCCTGGAAGCCGCCGGCACCGTGCTCACCAACAAGTACGCCGAGGGCCTGCCGGGCAAGCGCTACTACGGCGGCTGCGAGAAGGTGGACGTCGTCGAGGACCTCGCGCGTGACCGCGCCAAGGAGCTCTTCGGCGCCGAGCACGCCAACGTGCAGCCGCACGCCGGCGCCCCGGCCAACCTCGCCGTCTACTACGCGTTCCTCGAGCCCGGAGACACCTTCCTCGGCATGAACCTGGCGATGGGCGGCCACCTCACGCACGGCTCGCCGGTGAACTTCTCGGGCAAGTGGTTCAACGTCGTGCCGTACGGGCTGGGCGAGGACGAGCGTATCGACTACGACGAGGTCGCGAGGCTGGCCGAGGAGCACCGGCCCAAGATGATCATCGCCGGCGCCTCGGCCTATCCGCGCGTCATCGACTTCGAGCGCTTCGCCGCCATCGCCGCGAGCGTCGGCGCCAAGCTCATGGTGGACATGGCGCACATCGCGGGGCTCGTGGCCACCGGGGCGCACCCCTCTCCGGTGCCGCACGCCGATGTCGTGACGTCCACCTCGCACAAGACGCTCCGCGGTCCGCGCAGCGGCTTCATCCTGTGCAAAGAGGAGCACGCCAAGGCCATCGACAAGGCGGTCTTCCCGGGGCTGCAGGGCGGCCCGCTCGAGCACATCATCGCCGCCAAGGCGGTCGCGTTCGGCGAGGCGCTCAAGCCGGAGTTCTCGGCCTATATCGACCAGGTCGTGACGAACGCGCGGGTCATGGGCGAGGCGATGGTCGAGGCGGGGCTGCGCCTCGTATCAGGCGGCACCGACAACCACCTCCTCCTCGTGGACCTGCGCCCGGCGGGCATCACCGGCAAGGACGCCGAGAAGCTCGTGGAGGAGATCGGCTTCACGGTCAACAAGAACGCGATCCCCAACGACCCGGAGAGCCCGTTCGTCACGAGCGGCATCCGGGTGGGCTCGGCGGCCATGACGACGCGCGGCTTCGACGAGGACGACGCGCGCGCGGTCGGCCGGCTGCTTGCCGAGACGATCTTCGCCCGCGACGACGAGGCGAAGCTGGCGCGGATTCGCGGCGAGGTGCGCGAGCTCATCGACGCGCACCCGCTCTACCCTGAGCTCTGAGGTCACCAGGCGGCGACGTACGGTCGGTATCGGAAGGGGCGTGACGGGATGACGCAGGACAACCGTTGGGACAACGTGACGGTGATCGACCACCCGCTCGTGCAGCACAAGCTCACGATCCTGCGTGACGCTGAGACCGGCGCCAAGGAGTTCCGCGAGCTCGTCAAAGAGCTCGCCATGCTCATGGCGTACGAGGCGACGCGCAACTTCCAGCTGGCCGAGACGACCGTCAAGACGCCGATCACCGAGACGACGTCGTTCGTGCTTGCCGGCAAGAAGGTGGCCGTCATCCCGATCCTGCGTGCCGGCCTCGGCATGGTCGACGGCATCCTCGAGCTCATCCCCGCCGCGAAAGTCGGCCACGTGGGCCTGTACCGCGACCCGGAGACGCTCAAGCCGGTCGAGTACTACTGCAAGCTGCCGGAGGACATCGGCGAGCGCGACGTGCTGATCGTCGACCCCATGCTCGCCACCGGCGGTTCGGCGGCGGCGGCCGTCCAGTTCCTGCGCGACAAGGGCGCCAGGGAGATCAACCTCCTCGTGCTGATCGCCGCCCCCGAGGGCATCGACGAGATCAACGCGTGCTGCGATGACGTGGAGATCTACACGTGCGCGATCGACAGCCACCTCAACGACCACGCGTACATCGTCCCCGGTCTCGGCGACGCGGGCGACCGCCTCTTCGGCACCAAGTAGCCGCACGGCCATGCCACGACCCTCCTGGGACGAGTACTTCATGGCGATCGCCGAGCAGGTCTCGGGGCGCTCCACCTGCCTGCGCCGTCACACCGGCGCGGTCCTCGTGAAGGACAAGCGCATCCTGGCCACCGGCTACAACGGCGTCCCGGCCGGTCTCGCGCACTGCGAGCAGGCGGGGTGTCTGCGCGAGCAGCGCAACATCGCCTCCGGCAGCCATCACGAGCTGTGCCGCGGCATCCACGCCGAGCAGAACGCGGTCATCCAGGCCGCCAAGCACGGAATCGCCATCGACGGGGCCTCGGTCTACAGCACCCACCAGCCGTGCGTGCTCTGCGCCAAGATCCTGCTGAACGCCGGTGTGAAGGAGATCGTCTTTCGCGACGCCTATCCCGACCCGCTCTCCGAGGAGCTGCTGGCCGAGGCGGGTGTCGTCCCGCGTCGGCTCGCGGGGAGCGAGCAGCCGTGACCATGGTCCAACACCTCTCCGTCATGGCCGCGGCGCTCGTCGTGACATGGCTGCTCACGCCGCTCGTCCGGCTCGTCGGCAAGCGGTGGGGCATCGTGGCGCACCCCGGCGGCCGGCACGTGCACCAGGGCGCGATCCCGCGCATCGGCGGGGTGGCCATCTTCGGCGGCTTCATGGCGGCGCTCGTCGTCCGCTACCTGGGCGAGCGTTTCTGGGACTGGCCCTCGGCCATCACCAAGCGCAGCGAGAACGTGTGGGCGCTCCTGCTCGGCTTCGCGCTCATCTTCGCGGTCGGCATCATCGACGACATCCTCGACGTGCGCCCGGGCCAGAAGCTCCTCGGCCAGATCGTGGCCGCCGGCGTCGTCGTGGCCATGGGCGTGCGGATCGAGTTCCTCGGCGACCCGTTCGGCGGCGGGATCATCCTGCTCGGCCTGCTCTCGATCCCGCTGTCGTTGCTGTGGATCGTCGGCTTCGCCAACGTCATCAACCTCATCGACGGCCTCGACGGGCTCGCGGCAGGCGTCTCGGCCATCGCGGGCGTGAGCCTGCTCGTGCTCGCCCAGCAGTCCAACCAGTACCTGGCGGCCGTGCTCGCCGCCGCGCTCGTCGGCGCGTGCGTGGGCTTCCTGCGCTTCAACTTCAACCCGGCGAGCATCTTCATGGGCGACTCGGGCGCGCTCTTCCTAGGCTTCGTGCTCGCGTGCATCTCGCTCGTCGGCGTCATGAAGTCGGTCGCGGCCATCGCCCTGGCCGTGCCGTTGCTCATCATCGGCGTGCCGTTGTTCGATACCTTCTCGGCCATCGTGCGCCGCGCGCGGCACGGACGTCCTATCCAGGAAGCCGATAAGGGACACATCCACCACCGCCTGCTCGGTCGCGGGTTCAACCAGCGCCAGACGGTGCTTATCATCTACATCTGGTCGATCGCGCTCGCCTTCGGCGGCTATGCGATGCGGTGGGTCCCCACCGCGCTCAAGCTGGCCGTCTTCGCCGCGCTGGCGGCCCTCTCGGGGCTCATGGCGTACTGGCTCGGGCTCTTCGAAGCGGCGCACCACGACGACGACGAGTAGCCGGTCGCCGCGCCCGTCGCGATAGCGTCCCGTTTCCCTCTCGTTTCCTTGTTGCTGCTGCGCCCTTGTTGTATAGTGGGGCCGCTTTCCGAGGTCACCCCCCGGTCGGGAAGCGCTCCCATACGGCTCAGGCCGCTCGGGCTCCGCTGTCGCGTGAGGCCGTTGGTGTCTGTCGGGGTGACCGCCGAGAAGCACGACCGGCACGCGCTCGACACGAAGGAGTCGGCATCCTGAGCACCGCGGGCGACACAAGCTTCCTTGCTCATCCGGCGACCGCACTGCTTATCGGCCTCGTCCTCGGCGCGGTCCTCGCGCAGGTGGCGCGCTCGAGCGTGAAGCGTCTTACTCCGGAGGACCCGGTCCTCGGCCTCGCGCAGGCCATCGCGTTGAACTTCCTCGCCATGACGGCCGCGCTCGGCGGCCTGCTCGTCTTCTTTCTGCTGGCCCGGAGCGCGATCGCCGTCTTCGGCGGCGCGCTCGTGTTCGCATTCCTGATCGTCGCGGTCGTGCAGTTCCTGCGTGCGGGCAGCACGCGGGGTGCTCACTAGTGGAGGGAGCGCCATAGTGGAAAAGATCGGCGAGGGCGTAGAACACCTGCTCCATGAGCTCTCGGTGCTCACGCTCTCCGGGCATGAGGTGCATGCGGGTGAGTTCGTGCTCACCAACTACATGTTCTTCCTGCTCATCGCGCTCGTTGTGACGTTCCTGTTCTTCATGATCGGGGTCCGCAAGGTCTCGCTCGTGCCGGAGAGCAGGCTCGGTGGCGCGATCGAGACAGGCGTCGAGTTCGTCCGCGACAGCCTGTGCATCGAGACGATGGGACCCGAGGGGCGCAAGTACGTGCCGTTCGTCGGCACGATCTTCTTCTTCGTGCTCTTCAACAACCTGATCGGGCTCATCCCCGGCTCCAAGCCGGGCACGGGGACGATGGGTACCACGGTCACGTGGGCCGTGGTGGTCTTCATCGTCTACAACGCCATCGGCATCAAGCGGCACGGCGTCTGGGGCTATGCGAAGTCGTTCTGGCCCAAGGGCGTGCCCGGCCCCATCGCGGCGGTCGTTGCGCTGCTCGAGGTCGTCAGCCACCTCGTCAGGCCGCTCACGCTGTCCGTCCGACTCTACGCCAACATGTACGCCGGGCACGTCGTGCTCGGCATCTTCTCCATCCTCGGCGCCCTGCTCCTGGAGGCGTCCGGGGTCATGAAGGTCATCGCCGTACTGCCGGTGATGCTGCAGATCGTGCTCTACGCGCTCGAGGTGTTCGTGGCCGTCATCCAGGCGTACATCTTCGCCATCCTGACGTCCGTCTACATCGGCGGCGCGATCCATACGCACTAGGCACACGGTCCACAACGCCGGTCGAAGCGACCGGCGTCGTACGGGTAAGCAAGCGCGGCGGCAAGCGCCGCAGAATCGAGGAGGAACACAAGTGGAGATCACCGGTTCGCTGTCCGTCCTGGGTGCAGGTTTCGCCTTCGGCGTGGGCGCCATCGGCCCGGCCATCGGCATCGGCATGATCGGCGCCAAGACCATCGAGTCCATGGCCCGCCAGCCTGAGATGGCCGGTCGCCTCCAGACCGTCATGTTCATCGCGCTGGCGCTCGCCGAGGCCATCGCGCTGTTCGGCTTCGTTCTGGCCTTCGTCCTGATGGGTCAGTAAGCAGAGCGACGCCGACCTTCGGAGGTATTCCGCATGGAAGCATTGATACCCAAGGCACCCGAGATCCTCGTCTCGCTGGTCTCGTTCCTGGTGCTCCTGGTGGTGCTCGGCAAGTTCGCCTTCCCGCCCGTCATGCGCATGCTCGACGAGCGCGCCGAGAAGATCCGCGAGTCGCTGGAGAAGGCCGAGGAGACCCGCGTGGAGGCCGAGCGGCTGCTTGAGGAGTACAAGCAGCAGATGGCCGAGGCGCGCACCGAGGCTTCGAGCATCATCGAGCAAGGTCGCAAGGTGGCCGAGAACATGAAGGCCGAGATCGTCGCGCAGGCGCGCGAGGAGGCCGATGCCGAGAAGCGCAAGGCCATCGAGGCCATCCAGAGCGAGAAGACGGCCGCCATGGCCGAGCTCCAGGGCCAGGTCGCTGAGCTCTCGGTCGCCGTGGCTGGCAAGATCATCGGCTCCAGCCTCGAAGCCAAGGACCACGAGGCCCTCATCGAGCGGTACCTCGCCGAGGTGGGGAGCATGAATGGGAACTAAGGAGACTGTCGACACCCTGGCTCGAACGCTGATCGAGCTGGCGTCGCTCTCCGATGCCGTCGACGCTGTCGACGCGGACCTGGCGAGCGTCGTGAAGGCCGTGCGCGGCCACATCGACCTGCGACAGGCGCTCACCGACACCACGCTGCCCGCCGAGAAGAAGCGCGACATCCTGCGCGACATCTTCGGCGAGTCCGTGGCGCCGGAGACGCTCGCCATCGTGACGCTCATGGTCGAGCGCGGTCTCACCGACCAGCTCGGCGACCTCGCGCGTCGCTATCGCGAGATCGCCGAGAGCGAGCGCGGCGTGGTGGTGGCCGAGGTCACGACCGCGGTGCCGCTCACCGACGCGCTCCGCGCCAAGATCGTCGACAAGCTTTCGGCATCGCTCGGCGCCTCCGTCAGCCTGCGGGAGCAGGTGGACGAGCGGGTGCTTGGCGGCGTCCGCATCAACGTGTCCGGGCGCGTGCTCGACGGGACCGTCAAGTCCCAGCTCGAGGGCGTCCGGCAGACTCTTTCCAGCGCGCGTTCCGGAGGGGAGGCATAAGTGGCTGACATCACCGCGAGCGCCATCAGCGACGTGTTGAAGGCACAGCTCGAGTCCTACACGACCTCCGTCGACGTGCGCGAGGTCGGCACCGTCATCCAGGTCGGCGACGGCATCGCCCGCGTCGAAGGCCTGAAGGGCGCGATGGCCGGCGAGCTCCTCGAGTTCGAGGCCGAGGGCGGTCACGTGGTCTACGGCATGGCCCTGAACCTCGACGAGAACGAGGTCGGCGCCGTCCTGATGGGGGAGTACGAGACCATCAAGGAGAACGACACCGTCCGCACCACCGGCCGCATCGTCGAGGTCCCCTCGGGCCCGGCCATGCTCGGCCGCATCGTGGATCCGCTCGGCCAGCCCATCGACGGCCGCGGCCCCATCGAGGCCGCCGGCTACCGGCCGGTCGAGTTCAAGGCGCCCGGCGTCATCGAGCGCAAGGGCGTCCACGAGCCGCTGCAGACCGGCATCATGGCCATCGACTCGATGATCCCCATCGGGCGTGGCCAGCGTGAGCTCATCATCGGCGACCGCCAGACGGGCAAGACAGCCGTCGCGCTGGACGCCATCATCAACCAGAAGGGCAAGGGCGTCGTCTGCGTGTACGTGGCCATCGGCCAGAAGGCGTCGACCGTCGCCGGTCTTGTGGAGACGCTGCGCGAGCATGACGCGCTCGACTACACGATCATCGTCGCGGCCAACGCGTCGGACCCTGCTCCCGTGCAGTACCTCGCTCCCATGGCCGGCTGCGCCATCGGCGAGTACTTCATGTACAACGGCGAGAACGGCGAGCCCGCCTCGGCGGACAACCCGGGCGGTCACGTGCTCTGCATCTACGACGACCTGTCCAAGCAGGCGGTCGCGTACCGGCAGATGTCGCTCACCCTCCGCCGCCCGCCGGGCCGTGAGGCGTACCCGGGCGACGTGTTCTACCTGCACAGCCGCCTTCTGGAGCGCGCGGTCAAGCTCTCGGACGCCAACGGCGCCGGCTCGCTCACCGCGCTCCCCGTCATCGAGACGCAGGCCGGTGACGTCTCGGCCTACATCCCGACCAACGTCATCTCCATCACCGACGGCCAGATCTTCCTGCAGACGGACCTGTTCTTCCAGGGCGTCCGCCCGGCCATCAACGTCGGCATCTCGGTCTCGCGTGTCGGCGGTTCCGCGCAGATCAAGGCGATGAAGCAGGTCGCCGGCTCGCTGCGCCTCGACCTGGCCCGGTATCGCGAGCTCCAGGCGTTCGCGCAGTTCGGCTCCGACCTTGACAAGGCCACGCAGTCGACGCTCAACCGCGGCAGCCGTCTGGTGGAGCTGCTCAAGCAGGGGCAGTACGTCCCGTACCCGGTGGAGAAGCAGGTCATCGCGATCTTCGCCGGCACCAAGGGCTACCTCGACGACATGCCGGTCGACGCCGTCCAGCGCTTCCGCGACGAGCTGCTCGCCTACGTGGAGAGCGCCAAGCCGGAGATCGGCAAAGCCATCGCCGCCGAGCAGAAGCTCTCGGACGAGACGAGCGCAGCGCTTGCCGCCGCGATCGAAGAGTTCAAAGCCGGCTTCTCGGTCGAGGGCTAGGGGAGCGGCATGCCGAACCTTCGCGACATCAAGCAGCGGATCGACAGCGTGCAGAGCACGCGACAGATCACGCGCACCATGGAGATGGTCGCGACCGCGCGGATCCGCAAGGCGCAGGAGCGTATCGAGGCGGCCCGGCCCTACGCGCTCAGCATGGTCGAAGTGCTCCAGAACGTCGCACGCTACGTTCAGGGCGCGTCGCACCCGCTGCTTGAGGAGCACGACGAGCGCAAGCGCGTGTGCGTCGTGTCCATCACGAGCGATCGCGGCCTCGCCGGCGCGTTCAACAGCAACATCCTGCGCCTGACCGAGGACCTCATGCGGCGCGAGGCCGCCGAGGGCGTCGAGACCGACGTCATCGCGGTCGGCAAGAAGGCCATCGGCTACCTGCGCTACCGGGGCGTCGAGCCCCGCGCCGCGTACCAGGACATCTCCGATAAGCCCACGTTCGCCGACGCGCGCTCCATCGCGGCGCACATCATCTCCCGCTATGCCGAGGAGGAGATCGATGCGGCGTACGTCATCTTCAACCGCTTCAAGAACGTCGCCGAGCAGAAGCCCGAGGTCTACCAGCTGCTCCCCGTCGAGCAGCGGGTGATGGAGACCGAGGAGGACGAGCTCGGCCACCTGCGTCCGGAGTACCTGTTCGAGCCGAGCGCCGAGGCGGTGCTCGAGAACCTGCTTCCCACGTACGTCGAGACGCTCATCTACCGTGCGCTCATGGAGTCGGCGGCGTCCGAGCAGGGCGCGCGCCGCACGGCCATGAAGTCGGCCACGGACAACGCCAGCGAGATGATCACCACGCTGACGCGCAGCTACAACCGCGCCCGCCAGGCGGCGATCACCACCGAGATCGCGGAGATCGTCGGCGGTGCCGCCGCGCTGGAGGAGGCGTAAGCCATGACGAAGACGAAGGAGAAGGACACGCCTATGAACGTCGGACGGATCGTTCGCGTCGTCGGCCCGGTCATCGACGTGGAGTTCGCGCCGGAGTCGATTCCCGCGATCTACAACGCCCTGACGGTCGACGGCGAGACCGCTATCGGCTCCGTGCACCTGGTCGCCGAGGTGCAGCAGCACCTGCCCGGCAACATCGTGCGCGCGGTCGCCATGTCCTCGACCGACGGCCTCACCCGTGGCATGGACGCCGTGGACACCGGCGCCGCCATGCAGATGCCGGTCGGCCCTTCCACGCTCGGCCGCATCTGGAACGTGATGGGCGAGCCCGTGGACGGCCAGCCGATGCCCGAGGTCGAGGAGTACTACCCGATCCACCGCGAGGCCCCTGAATACGAGGACCTCGAGCCCAAGACGGAGATCTTCGAGACCGGCATCAAGGTCGTCGACCTGCTCGAGCCCTACATCCGTGGCGGCAAGACGGGACTGTTCGGCGGCGCGGGCGTCGGCAAGACCGTCATCATCATGGAACTCATCAACAACCTCGCCATGCAGCATGGCGGCACCTCGGTGTTCACCGGCGTCGGCGAGCGCACCCGTGAGGGCACCGACCTCTACAGCGAGATGTCCGAATCGGGCGTCATCGAGAAGACGGTGCTCGTCTACGGCCAGATGAACGAGCCTCCCGGAGCCCGTCTGCGCGTCGGCCTCGCCGGCCTGACCGCCGCCGAGTACTTCCGCGACCAGGGACAGGACGTCCTGCTGTTCATCGATAACATCTTCCGCTTCACCCAGGCCGGCTCCGAGGTCTCGGCGCTGCTCGGCCGCATGCCGTCCGCCGTCGGTTACCAGCCCACGCTGGCCACCGAGATGGGCGAGCTGCAAGAGCGCATCACGTCCACCAAGACGGGCTCCATCACGTCGGTGCAGGCCATCTACGTGCCTGCCGACGACCTCACGGACCCGGCCCCGGCCACGGCCTTCACGCACCTAGACGCGACCACCGTCCTCTCGCGTTCGATCGCCGAGCTCGGCATCTACCCGGCCGTCGATCCGCTCGCGTCCACGTCGCGCGCGCTCACGCCCGACGTCGTCGGCGAGGAGCACTACCGCGTCGCCCGCGGCGTGCAGCAGGTGCTGCAGCGCTACAAGGACCTGCAGGACATCATCGCCATCCTCGGCATGGACGAGCTGTCCGAGGAAGACAAGCTCACCGTCTCGCGCGCCCGCAAGATCCAGCAGTTCCTCAGCCAGCCGTTCCACGTGGCCGAGCAGTTCACCGGCATGTCCGGCAAGTACGTCAAGCTCGAGGACACGATCCGCGGCTTCGCCGAGATCATCGAGGGCAAGCACGACGACGTGCCGGAGGGCGCCTTCCGCTACGTGGGCACGATCGAGGAGGCCCTCGAGGCCGCCGAGAAGATGAAGGCCGAGGCGTAAGGGAGCCGGAATGGCGCGCACACTTGTCTGCGAGATCGTCACGCCCGAGCGCATCGTCTACACCAACGAGGTAGAGATGGTGATCGCGCCTACGGTCGATGGCGAGATCGGCATCCTGCCGCTGCACGCACCGCTCGTGACGGTCCTTGAGCCCGGCGAGCTGCGCGTACGCTACAACGACAACAAGGACGTCGAGTGGTTCGCGGTGTCGCACGGCTATCTTCAGGTACACGAAGACAAGGTCATCGTCCTGGCGGATGCCGCGGCGCCCGCGGGCCAGATCGACGTCGACCGTGCACGTCAGGCGCTCGAGCGCCTGGAGTCGCGCATGTCCGAGATCCGCGAGCGCCCTTCCGAGGAGCGCGACGGACTCTCGGAGTGCGAAACCGACCTGCGCTGGTGCGAGGCCCAGATCAAGGTGGCCGAGAAGGCCGGGTAGGCGGTAAGGGACAGGATCTTTACAGGAGGGCCGCTCCTTCAGCGCACCATCTCATGGTGGGGCGTTGAGGAGGGGCCCTCTTCACGTCGTGAGTGCCCCGCTCGACCCCTCGAGACACCGTTCGTCCCCGACTTTCCGGCAGACGGCGCTTCCCGCCGGATGCGCCGAGGAGTACGCTTCCCGCTGAGGGTATCGTGCCGCTTCGGGGGAGGCCGCGATGAGGGGGATGTCTGCCACGCTGCTCAGGCGCACGACGGCCTCCACCATCGACGGCAGGGGCCTTCTGCGCAACCGCTCGGCGATCTGCTCGGGCACCGCGCTCGACTACTCGCTCGAGGCGACCGACGCCGCGGGCCGCGTGACGCGCTGGGGCTCTT